>Ga0310690_10000483_pt1 | contig 84767 bp, 55 predicted proteins | sample AusTroGonzalo_MG_2_FD_207661 | JGI IMG/M metagenome (GOLD analysis project Ga0310690, IMG submission 207661) | Bovine rumen microbial communities from tropical cattle in Woodstock, Queensland, Australia - Gonzalo_04 (v2) (version 2) | ecosystem: Host-associated > Mammals > Digestive system >...
AACTCCCCCGCCGCAGGTTGCGGGGATCGTTCATCAGATCCGGGCGGACGGACGCTTCGCCGAACTGCCGGTGTATGCCGTGACCGCCGACGTCGAGGAACAGAAAACCTTTGCTGAACGCGGCTTTGCCGCCGTGCTCCTGAAGCCGCTCACTATCGACATCCTGTCAAAATTCTTCAGCTGAGACCGCTCCCACGACAGTCTCTCGCTCAAAAAAACAGTGGGACAGATGTGGAGCAAAACACGCCGCGTGCGAGCATTCTTGGGACTCCTTGTTTCGTTTGTTGTTTTGGCGGTAAAAAAAAGACTTGACTTGGAGTCCTTTTTCAACGTCATTTCGCGTTTTGCACTCCGCCACCTATATATGATATAGCTTTCATGAATAACCTTGATCGAGGCGTATGTATTGAAGTCGGCTTTTTCCTGCTTTTAACTTTTTTTCAACAAAATACATGAAACTCCCTTGTTTTTTCTTTTAGTTGTGCTATTTTATTTTAGCCACTAATTACTTTTTCACCAACGCGGAAAATGCTCCTCATCCTTCGGTCGATCGTCGTTCATCAGAGACCGTTCGATAAAGATTTTCAGAAAAAAGTCTCAAAGTCGCTTGACTTTTGACACACCATCTTACACCTTGTCAAGCTGTCCAGTTTTTGGGGAGCACCGCATCTCCTCGACCTCGCTCGTCAGTATGGAGTTTCGCCGGAGCAGACCAAATCCAAATTCAACGTCCCTGCTCTCGAAAGCCTCAGCCCGTCTACATCATGCATCCGCAGCAGCCGCAGAAGAATGACACAGGCATCTTTGATGGCTTCGGCGGCTTTGTCCTCAGCGCACTCGCCGGGCTCGTTCTCGGCCAGCTCGGAATCGGTCTGCCGAAGTTGCCGAAATGGTAATACCGGAATGTCGGAAAGCTGGAGGCCGTTGGTTTCAATGCCAACGGCTTCCTCGACGTATGCGCGGCATGCTCATTGGCTAGTCGGTGGAAGACCGATACAGACTTGTCAGTAGGAACTGTTAGCGAAAGGCAAGGGTGTCCATCGCGAGGTGGAATCTGAAAGAAGCCCGTAGCAAAATCCCGGTCTGACGAACAGAAACCGCATAGAAGGCAAAGACAAGGCGGACGAGTTTGCGTAACAAAACGAAGTCCAATACTGACCGAACCTTGAAATGTAGATGCGGCAGATAGATGGGATGAAAGTCAATGAGCTTATCCGCGGAGGTCTCAACGGGCCGGAGGCAACTCCAACCCATGCAGTGATGTATGGCTGAACGTTGAGAAGTCAGCAGAGGTCATAGTAGTCGAAAGACGAAGGACCGAACAACAAGAATTCTTTCACTTGTGAAAGGCAACGTGGAACTACGCAAAGTTCCAGCGGTTTTTCTTTTGCTTCATGAGTAATCGCACAATCTGCCCAAAAGCGCCGAAACAGGCTCCGGGAAGCAGGATTTACCGAAAATTTACCGAAAGGATTTTGTTTTAACGCTGTGAACACAGCCGAGTTCACAATGAACTGCCCCGGTTCGTCATGTTCGGCGTGAAACTGGATGCATGTTTGCCCTCCATGGCAACGCTGCCGCAGATCGGCGTGAAACTGGATGCATGTTTGCCCTCCATGGCAACGCTGCCACAGATCGGCGTGAAACTGGATGCATGCTTGCCTGCCATGGCAACGCTGCCGCAGGATGGATGCGATGCCCGGCAATCAGTTTTCCGCGGATGCCTGGTCCGGGGAAAGTGACTGCGGAATCATGCTTCCCTGAAAGTCAGGCGGCATTTTCGGGGCAGAAAACTCCGATTGTGCCGCTTCTTCATCCTTTTCTGATTCGTGAGAGGTCCGGCGATTGAACAGGAAACCATACGGGATCAGGATCACTACCGCCAGAACGGCGATCAGGAGCGCACGGAAGACAGCCGCAGGCAACCCGAACGGAAGCGTACGGCGCTGTTCGATGCGTTCGGCGGTTTCATCCCACAGCAGGCCCGGCAGGACGCCCGCCGCTCCGGCAAGAAGCTCCATCCCCTCCTCTGTTATGGCTTCGCGCAGTTCGCCCGCCGTTTCCTCGAGGCCCGGGAAGCCGAGGACGATGAAGAACAGGGCAGGGAACGTGCAGATGATGCCCCAGACTTTCAGCCACGGCAGAAGCGACGAGTATTCCCGGCGCACCACGCGGCGCAGGATCGCCGCCGCCGCCATCGAAACGCCCGCTGCGAAAAGCGCGGGGAAAAGGTAAGGGTGAATCGTCATGTCTGCATCCAGCCGGGTGGGAAGGGATCAGGATTCTCCATCGGGATCAAAAAAAGTGAGACAGCAGGGAAAAAGGGAGGGTAAAACCCTGCTGCCTCAGGAGTGCGGATTCGATAGGCGTTTCCCGTCGATCGCCGGTCGGCTTTCAGGTGGGACGCCTCATATACATTACCCCCATTCCTGCGAAAATCAAGCCCGCCGGGGAAAAAAGCCGGAAAAATGTTCGCGGGCAAGAAAAAACCGTCCGGGCGGGGATGGTCCGAACGGTTGAATCGAACAGAAGCTTGTCAGGCTTAGCGTGCGTAGTATTCGACCACGCGCATGGATTCGACGGAGAACGGGATCGCGTCGATGGTGGGAAGAGTGACGAGCTTGATCTTAAGCTGTTCTTTGTCGACCTCGAAATAGGCCGGGGCGTCGGCGGTGACGGCCTTCGCGATCTCGGCGATCTTCGGGGACTTTTCGGCGTTGATGGAGATGACCTGGCCGACCTTCACGATGTAGGAAGCACGGTCGACGATCTTGCCGTCAACGAGGATATGACGATGGCTGACGAACTGCTTGGCCGCGAAAATGGTGGGCGCGAAACCGGCGTGGTAGACGATGCTGTCGAGGCGGGTTTCGATGCGCTGCATCATGATTTCGTTGGTCTTACCCTCAATGCGCTTGGCATAGAGGTAGACAGCGCGGAGCTGGCTTTCGGTGAGCGCGTAGTGAGCTCTGAGTTTCTGCTTTTCGAGCAGCATTTCGCCGTAGGCAGTGAGTTTTTTGCGGTGCGCGTTCTTGCCCTGGAGACCGGCGGCATAAGTGCGGGCGCGGCCTTTCACGGTGGGGCAGTTCGGCATGTTCCAGATGCAGTAGCCGATGCGGCGGCAGAGTTTGTGTTTTGCTTGACCTTGTTTCATCCCTTGTATCCTTTCTGAAAAGGTGTTTGAGTGACAGTGCGGATGGCGTCAAGCTCCAGTATCCCGGGGGCCGTCCGCACTAAAACGAGTCTTATAATATACAGCGTATATGAGAAAAATCAAACCGGAATCGGAAAAAAACGAGATGCGGAGCATTGTTTGAGGCGGAGAAAACGGCGGATGCCGGGGAATATGGCGGTCGAATGCGGATTGCGGCACCGGTCCGGAACGGCCCGGAAGCGTCTTGCCCTGCCATTCTTTTGAGCAATTCATCCTGCGTAAAAAGCGGGCAACGAAAGAAACCTTGAAAGAAACCACGAAAGGGACTTGCTTTTTCCGGGAACCACGTATAGATTATGACAAACGAATCGCCAGCTCTGTTCGACGCGTTCATGAAACGGACCCGGGACCGGAGCCGTACTCCGGGGTTCCCGTGAACATGGCCGGGCGTTTCGGACAACTCGATCGGTACGCAAACAAGGACGGGATACCATGAGACAACCGCGAAGCCTGAAAGCATTGGGACTTGGATTTTTCTTTTTTGTTCTGCTTTTTACCACAGTTTTTTCCCAGGAACGGTCTTCCGCTCTCCGGACGGGCACTGCCGCCGTTGAAACTCCCGCCGCCGACAATCCGTCCCGGGCGCAGGAATCCGCTCTCCGGACGGGCGTCGCTGCCGTTGAAACTTCTGCCGCCGACAATCCATCCCGCGCGCAGAAATCCGCCACCGTTTCCGGCGACAATGCCAGCGCGGGTTCAAACCCGAAAAAGAAACCTGCCAATCTCTCCGAACTGGCCGTTTTCGTCAGGGATTCCATGATAGAGCATCCCGTTTTGACCAATCTGTGCCTTGCCGGGGCGCTGCTCGGCATTATTTTGATCAATCTTGCCATACGGCAGATCTTCCTGTACGGACTGAAGCTCGTGTTCAAGAAGCTCCCGACGTACAACGGCGAGTACAAAAAACAGTTTTACACTGCCGCATCGCGTCTGGCGTTCATCGTCCCGATCGTGGTGGTGTACCTGATCCTTGAAGCGGTGAATGTCAATCCGGAAAACCTGGTGTTCACCCGCAAGATCTGCATGGCACTCACGCTCATCTGCGCGGTATCCGCTCTGATCAGCCTCCTGAATATCCTGGACATCTGGTACCGCAAGCATTCGAACACGCACGACCATACCATCAAAGGCGGCATTCAGCTGATTCAGCTTTTCGCCGTGCTGGTGGTGATCATCATGGTCGCGTCCATTCTGATGAACAAGAGCCCCGTGATGCTGCTGTCCGGACTCGGCGCGGTCGCGGCGGTGCTGCTCCTGATCTTCCAGGACACGATCCTGGCACTGGTCTCAGGGATTCAGCTCAGCACGAACCACATGATCCGGCTCGGCGACTGGATCGAGCTGCCGTCGGAAAACGTGGACGGCGTGATCGTGGATATCGCCCTGCACACGGTGAAAGTGCAGAACTGGGACATGACCATCGTGACCGTGCCGACACGGAAACTGACCGTGGAGACGTTCATCAACTGGCGTGGCATAACCGAGGCAGGCAGCCGCCGCATCAAGCGCTCGCTGATCATCGACATGCGGAGCGTCCGGTTCCTCGACGACGAAGAGATCGCCCGCCTGAAGGATTTCGTGTTGCTGGACGATTACCTGAACGAGAAACGGCAGGAGATCGAGGATTGGAACCATGACCTCGAGGTGAAGGGGGTGAACCCGGTCAACGGACGCCGCATCACCAACATCGGCACATTCCGCATTTACGTCGACAGATATCTGCGTTCGCTGAAAACGGTCAATCCTAACCTGATGATCATGGTGCGCCAGCTCCAGTCGTCCGACATCGGACTGCCGATCGAGGTGTACTGCTTCGCAAACACGACCGACTGGTATACATACGAAAAAATCCAGTCGGATATCTTCGACCATCTGCTTGCGATCCTTCCGGTGTTCGATCTGAGGGTGTTCCAGCGCAGCAGCGACATTTTCCAGGAGATTGGATTCCTGCGGCATCTGGTCGGCGGCATGCTTCAGCAGGATAATGCCAAGGCGCCGGAAACCGGCGGAAAGAAAGGCTGATCGACCGCCTGAGCCATTCGGGCGGCTGTTCCTGTGGCTTTTTTCCTGGCTTTCCCGTTCTGTCGGGACAAAAGGGTCAAAATCAGCTGCGCTTGAGGACTGTTTTCAGGATCACGGGAATATCCTTATAGAACAGGATGGAAAGCAGCCCGCATGAAACAACGGATGCCACAACACCCTTTACGATGAGCCCCGGAATACGGTCCATCGTGATTGCCTCGGTAACGCCCCATGTGGAAACGCACAGCAGCAGCGCCAGCAGCAGGAAGATGGCCTGATGGCGCCAAAACGCATTTGCCTGTTCCCTGTTGAAAAACGCTGTGAACACGACGTGGGACTCCCACGGGATCTGCACGAAGACATATCCGATGATCGAAGACAGGATGACGCCGTCGAGCTTGTATTGTTCGGGAAGAATCTGGATGAACAACAAGCAGGTAGCCAGCTTGACGATCCCGCCGACCACCGGTTTCCACCGGTCCTGATGCCATAGGGCCGCTGCGGATTTGAACGTGAGCAGCACCTGCCGCGACTGGTTCACATGGAAATACAGCACCAACAGCACAGGTGTGAGGAAGTGCTGCATCAATTCCGGGTCGTGCTTAGTCCATATCGCGATGAACGGCTGGTACAGGGCGAGCATCATCGCGGCACACCAGATGTTGATGATGCCGACCAGCCGTTCGACCCGCATGAACAGTTCGAAATTCTTTTCTTTGCTCTCGGTGTGGATCTTGTTGCCGAATCCGCCCGTCATCGTGGAATAAATGATGGCGGGAAGTCCTGCGACCGTGGTGTAAACGTAGTAGTAGTTGCCGTACGCCGCAACTGCGACCAAGCCCAGAAACGCCGACAGGACCACATTGTCGATTGAGTACGAAATGACCGCTCCGACCTTATGCAGGAAAATGGATTTGACGTCGGAAATGACGCGGTTGCGGTTGTCCTGAGGCAGTTCTCCCCGGGGCGTGATATTCGGGAACAGACGCCTGGATCTGTACATGATCAGCAGATTCTGGATCACGGTGAACAGCACCGTGACGATGACGTACAGGTAATAATTGCGCGTGAAGATCAGGACCAAGCACACCGCCACATATTGCAGGATCAAGGTCATGGTCTGAATGTTGGTCAGGACGTCGTTCCGGTGGTAAGCGCTGAGGATCGAGCCGCGATAAGCAAACAGGAAGTAGCTCACGGATGTGTTGACCAGATGGAGCAGGTAAAGGACGTACAGGTTTACGTCAGGCGGCAAATCGCCGTGGACGAGCTGCCGGAGGAACGGAAGCAGGCAGAGCCCCACGATAAAAATGGCCGTGCCGACCCAGCGGTAAATCGTCCGGTAGAAACGCAAATAGGCGCAGACCAGCTCCTGGTCGTCATCGGCGATCGGCTTGTACATGGAGCAGACGACCGCCATCCCGAATCCCAGCTCCGCCAGCATCAGGACGCCGAGGATCGACGTGAACAGTCCGTTCAGCCCCAGATATTCCGCTCCCATCAGGCGCAGAAAGAGCGTTCGGTTCAAAAAAGGAAACAGCAGCTTGAGCGCCTGGTTGATACTTCCCGCGATAACGTTCCTTTTGGCATTGTTGACAAAATTCAGCTTCATTTTCCAGCGGCGTACTTCGGGCGTTTATCTTTGATCCTGGTTCTGCGTCTTTCTGCTGCGCAAATGCGCCAGTCCCGAGTAGAGCAGGAAATACTGCTCCACCGCCCACCGCATCGACGGACAGCTAATGAAAAGCTTTATCCACCATCCTGCGATACGTTTGGAGCGGGACGCGTTTTTCAGAAGAGCGGAAAAAGCGTCGAAGCCATCCGAAAAAACAGGTTTCAGTGTCTCAAGGCGCTGCGAACGGGGAATCGATTTGATGTTTTTCCGGTCGAACCAGAAATAACAAAGCAATTCAAGCCATCTGCGTGCCCAAAGCCGGGAGATGCTGCGGTCATAACCGGGTTCCCGGGAGACTTTGAAGTGAAAATCGATCAGTGATTTCAGGATGATTGCCCAGTCTTTGAGAAAATGCCCCGCGCCCTTTTTCACTGCCGCTGTGGATACCGAATTCTCTCGGATGCGGTAAAGATAGTAAGGCTCATGGAGTGGCACGACCCGTTTTGCGAGGTAAAGCGCGCGCGGCGAGAACTCGCTGTCCTGCCGTCTCAGGCCCCGGATGCATTTCAGGCCGTGCTCGACCAGAAATTCCCGGCGGAATACGGTAAGCTGAAGCATCGGGCAAGAATAAACGGGGCGGCTTTCGGTAAAGAGCGTCGCCTTGATGCCGGTCATTTCCTCTGGACAGGATTCCGGCGGGTAGTTCTCCCTGATTTCCCGTTCGTCGGTGCCTTCCGTGTAAGCTACGATCGTGCAGGGGTACAGATCGGCTCCGGGACGGGCGCAAATCTTTTCATGGAGCCTTTCAAGGCATCCGTCTGCGATGGTGTCGTCGCCGTCCAAAAAAATGATGTACTCGCCCTGAGCGTTGTCGATCCCGATGTTTCTGGACTCCGAACACGAACCCGTGCGCGGGCCCGTGAAAAAACGGAACCTTGGATCTCCGGCAGTTTTTTCCCGGATGACCTCCTCGGTCTTGTCCTTGGACGTTTCGATGCAGATCAGGCATTCCCAGTCCTGGAACGGCTGGGAGAGGACGGATTGAAGGCATTCCTCAACATACGGCTCGACGTCGCAGCAGGGGATGACAATGGAAAAAAACGGTTTCATAGTGTCAATTCTATATTAAAAAAGGCTTGAAGCGCCTTTTGCAGGGTCAGCCCTCTTTCACCTTGAGCGGCTTTTGCGCCGCCATGGAATATTTGGGCAGGTTGGGATCACGTTTCATGATGGCGTTCAGGACCTCGGTGCATTTCCCGCAGTGCGTGCAGTCGTTTGCGCAGAGCCCGGCGATCTTTCCCTCGCTCCATTCTTTCGGGAATGCCTTGTTGTCGAATATCTGCGGCTGAGCCAGGAACGAGAACCCCGGATCCAGCAGCTGGAGCAGATCGCCGTCGAATTTGCCGGAAATGTAGGCTTTCAGGATCAGGTCGGGGCGGTCGGCTTCGCGCGTGGAGAGCTTGATGACGGAGACGTACGGCTCATAACGGTGCAGATCCTCGGGACGTATCCAGGAGCCCCGCAGAAGCTCCTCGAATTGTTTGTCCAGCATCAACTCGCTGCACAGGGTCGGCTGCATCTTCATCTTCTTCATTTCGGGTACGACATGCTTGAAGTTGTGGGAGAGCAGCGTTTCATGGAATGTCTGCCACGGGCAGTAGCGCAGGCATGCGCTGTTTGCCAGCATGCAGATGGACTTTCCTGCCTCTTTGCCCCATGAAGCGAAGAGTTTCAAGGTCGGCAGATCCCGCTGGATGTCCCTGCAGATGTAGTAGGAGTCGAAATCGTCCGCCACATATTCCATGGCAAGCGTCGAGTTCAGCCGCATGTTCACGGAGGCGCGGCGGTCCACGGAGGCGTCGTATTTTTTCGTGATGTTGGCGATGTAGGGGGATGTGGTCGTCACGACTTCCGGCATGAGCCCCAGCGAACCGAGTTCTTTCAGGTATCCGTAATACAGTTCGCGCTGGGCGGGCGTAAAGGAAATGTCACCGTAGCAGGTGGCGTTCACCAGCAGGTCGAGCGCCATGCCCTTTGAGCGGCAGAACTTCAGGTCGTCGATCAGCTTTTTCTTCTGTTTCTGCGCGTCTGCGTCAAGTTCGCGTGCGGAAAGCAGGCCCGGCCACGGGAAATAGACTTCTTTCAAATACGGGGCGTACCGCTCCGCGAGGTCCCGGAACGTATAGCCGTTGCGCTTCTCAAAAAAGTATCCGAACGCAAACTTGCGGGGCGGCGGAGCAGGACGGCTGCTCAAAACCTGCCTGTCCTTGTCCTGAGCTTTCGGTGCGTAAAGAGGTCCGAGATTGATTTGAAAGGATTGCGTGCTCATGATTTGATACCTTGTTATTTCAAAAATGTGTCATTGGCGTTGGAGTGGGATGGGATATCCGGATTTGCGGTCGGCATTATTCATTGCATGGTGAAAGGGCCGGAGTTCTTGATCTTGAAAGTGGACCTGTCGACACGCACATTCGCGGGGATGTCATTTTTCAGGACTTGACTCAGGATCTGCTCGCATTTCCCGCAGTGAACGCAGTTGTTCGCGCATATGCCGGCGATGCCGCTGGTGACCCAGTCGGCGGGAAACGACTTGTTGTCGATCCTGTTCGGCCGGAACGCATACCCATGGTACGGGTCCATCAGGTGCAGCAGATTGCCGTCGTAGGAACCGCTCAAATACGCTTCCAGGATCTTTTCGACATAGTTCGTTCTGCGTGTGGATAATTTGATCGTTTCCAAGTCCGGTTCGAACACATGGACGTCCTCGGGGCGTATCCAGGAACACCGCAGGAATTCGGCAAACTTCTTCTTGGTCTGGTACTGGTTATGGCAGACGAACCAGAGCTTCTGGTCGTTCATTTCCTGGAAAATGCCGAGATAGTCGTGGCTGTGATGCAGGATATGGAAGACATGCCAGGGACAGGTCCGCACGCAACCGCTGTTTACGAGCATGCAGAGCTTTTTGCCGTTGCCTTTGCACCAGTCCGCCATCCTGTGGAATGTCGGCAGGTCCCGCTGGACATCCCGGCAAATGTAAAAGGAATCGAACAGCGGAGCGAGATATTCGAGCGCGAGGGTGTTCCGGAGGCGCATGTTGACGGATGCACGGACCTCGACATCGGGGAAATACACCTTGAAAAGCTTCGCGATATACGGCGACGTAGTCGTGACGATTTCCGGGTAGAGCCCCAATTTGTCGAGGTGCCGGACGATCCCCGTGATCTGGAGCCGCTGTTCCTCGGTGCATGCCTTTTCCCCATAGCAGAACGCATTGACCAAAAGATCCAGTTTCATCCCGTGTTCGCGGCAGTATTTCAGGTCTTCCGCGGTGCGTTCTTCCTCGTGCGGGAAATCGACCATGTGCGGCCTGCCGTTTGCCACCCCCGGCCAGGGGAAATAGACTTCGCGAAGCCTGGGCGCATAGCGCCTGGCCAGTTCGGCGAAAGACGCCGGGCTGTCCTCTTTTTCCGTCAGGAAATGCCCGACGGCGAACTTGGTCCTGTTAACTTTTTCTGCGCTCATGATTATCTCGGCTGCCGGCATGGCATGCCGCCCGTGTCCCTGGACTTGCACTCCGGATCTGTGGCGGCATTTCCCCTGGCGAATCAAACATGTGTCCCTGAAAGATGTCTTCCGGCCATGGCGATCATTTCTTAAAGACCAGGTTGTCCGTCACTCTTCGCTTGGGAGCCAGGAATATGAGGTTCTTGTTGATGGCGAAATCGTCCGCGCGGGCGTTCTGGTCGACGTCGTATTTCAGGACCTGTTTCATGATTTGTTCGCATTTCCCGCAATGGGAGCAGTTGTCCGCGCATTTGCCCGCGATGCCGCTGGTGATCCAGTCGGCGGGGAACGACTTGTTGTCGACCCGGTTCGGACGGAACGAGTAGGCATGATAGGGATCCATCAGGCGCACCAGGTTGCCGTCGTAGGAGCCGCTCACGTATGCCTCCGCGATCTCGAGGGGGAATCTTGCTTCGCGGGTGGACAGCTTGATCGTTTCCAGGTAGGGCTCGAACACATGGACGTCTTCCGGGCGTATCCAGGTGCAGCGCAAAAACTCGAAAAGGTGATGCGATACGAAGAGGGCGTTGCAGACGAGGTCGATGTTTTGATCCGCCATCTCCTGGAAAGACTTGGAAAACCGGTGGGAAAGAAGCGACTCGTGAAAGACCTGCCAGGGGCAGTTCCGGACGCATCCGCTGTTCGCCAGCATGCAGAGCTTCTTCCCGTGGTCGTTGCACCAGTCCGCCATTTTGCGGAACGTCGGCAGGTCGCGCTGGACATCCCGGCAGATGTAGTAGGAATCGAACAGGGGGGCGAGATACTCCAGCGCCAGGGTATTCCGGAGGCGCATGTTGACGGAGGCGCGGACTTCGATATCCGGGAATTCTTGCTTGAACAGTTTGGCGATGTATGGCGACGTGGTCGTGACGATCTCGGGGTACAGCCCCATTTTGTCCAGTTTTCTTATGATTCCGGTGATATGGGCATGCTGTTCTTCCGAAAACGATTCTTCCCCGTAGCATGTCGCATTTGCCAGGATATCAAGCTTCATCCCGTGTGCGCGGCAGTATTTCAGGTCGGTGGCGATGCGTTCTTCGTCGTCCGGCTTGTCATAGATCTTCGACCGTGCATTGGAGAACCCCGGCCAGGGGAAATAGACTTCGCGGAGTCTGGGGGCGAAGCGTCTTGCCAGTTCGGCGAAAGTTGCCGGATTGTCCGGGTCTTCCGTCAGAAAATGTCCGACTGCAAACTTCGTTCTATTATTTTGTTCCGAGTTCATTTTTGATCATGTAGGCTGATTGCGGCACAATGCCATATATTAGAAAAAGAGGGCGTATCGTTTTCCCATAATGTAATCCAGCTTTGGGATTTGTCAAGTCTGTTTTACCCGAAAGGCGCGAAAAAGGCCCGCATTTTCAGCAGGGGAATCGTTTCCCATGCCAGCGATTCATTTTTTTTGAGAAAAACAAGGGGCCGCCACTTGCAATCCTTTCGATACTACGCTATATTTTAAAGTGTTGAAACATTTTGCATCGACTGATTCGTGAAAGGTTTTTCAAAATGAAATATTCTCTGCTTGCGTTTTTCGCCGCCCTGATCCTCATGCTTACTTCCGGATGCTCTTTCCTGGCACGAGGCGAACAGATCATTTCGGTCACCGTGACCCCGAGCGACGCCTATGTCATTGCAAATGGCGCGGAATATCACACGCTTTCGCCCATGTTCCTGGAAGTCCCCACGAGGGATGCGCTGCTCATCACTGCGTACAAGCCCGGCTACCGCACCGCCTATTATGCAGCCGACAGCGAACTCAGCTCGACCGGTAAGCTCGACGCCCTCGGCGCCATCCTCATCCTGCCGGCCACGGGGCTTCTCAGCAACGGCGCCTGGAGATTCACCGAGAGCAACATCGTCATCGACCTTCAGCCGCTGCCCGATCCCGAGGAATCCTCCATTGAACAGGAGGCCACGCAGCGCAAACGGCAGGAAGTCGCTCGCGAGCTCAACGACCAGGTTGTCAATCTTCCGCCTGTCCCGGTTACGGACGCTACGGCCAGATCCTCCGATATCCGCACCGTGGATAAGCACGGCGTTTCCGTGACGAGCCAGGAACCGCTTGACAAGCCGGCACCTGCGGATTCGAACGATATTTCGATCGAATAAACCCGCAAGCCCTTTCTTTCCCGGGGCTGTGCTTTCCTAGTAAAGCCTTCGGGAAACGCTTGGACTTTGTTGCCCTCGGAGTCCGGTCTTTTCCCGTGATCGGTCTTGCCCGTCCGCTCCCCGCCTTGGTCCCATTGGAAATGCGCACGATCCCATGGAATTCATAAGTTGTTTTTATCCAGTTGCTTTCTGGTTTGACGGAGACTCATGATGCTTACCATTCAGGAAATCCGATCTCTAGCCCGGCAGAAAATCCTGATTCTGGACGGCGCCATGGGCACGATGCTTCAGGCAGGTCATCCCACGCCCGCCGATTTCAACGGAGGCGAATTCGCGTCGCATCCGGTCCCGCTTTCGGGCGACAACGACGTGCTGAACATCACTCGGCCCGACCTGGTGAAATCCGTTCACCGCGCGTATCTTGAGGCCGGGGCGGACATCATCGAGACCAATACGTTCAACTCGAACTGGTTCTCCCAGCTCGACTACGGCCTCGAAAACCGCGTGTACGACCTGGCGTTTGCCGGGACGAAGAATGCACGCGAGGTTGCTGACGAATTCACGGCACGCGATCCGTCGAAGCCCCGCCTCGTCGCGGGAAGCGTTGGCCCCACCGGGCGCACCGCCGGGATGTCCTCCGATGTGGAGGACCCCGCCGCGCGCAACGTCACGTTCGACGAGCTCGCCGCCACCTACCAGACTGCGATGGAGGCCATGCTGGACGCGGGCGCCGACCTCATCCTGATCGAGACGGTGTTCGACACGCTGAACTGCAAGGCCGCGCTTTTTGCCGCCGAGGAGGCCATGGCTTCCCGCGGACGCGATGTCCCCGTCATGGTCTCCGCCACGCTCAGCGACGCCAGCGGACGCCTGCTTTCCGGCCAGTGCGCCGAAGCGTTCCTCATTTCCGTTTCCCACGCCCGCTGCCTCTTCTCCGTCGGCTTCAACTGCGCTCTCGGCGCCGAGGAACTGCGTCCGCACATCGCCGAAATGGCAGCCAAGTCGCCGTTCCTCGTCAGCGCGCATCCGAACGCCGGATTGCCGGACGTCGAGGGGAAATACACGCAGACCCCGGACCAGATGGCAGCCGTGATACGTTCGCTGGCGGACGCCGGGCAGCTCAACATCGCGGGCGGCTGCTGCGGCACCACGCCCGCCCATATCGCGGCGATCGCAAAGATCCTGGACGGCGTGAAGCCGCGCGTCCCCGCTCCTCAGCCGCGACTCCTGCGACTCTCCGGCCTCAATGCTTTCATCGCCTCGCGCGACAAGAATTTCATCAACATCGGCGAACGCACCAACGTCGCCGGATCCCGCAAATTCCTGAACATCGTCAAGGCGGGCGACATGCCCGGCGCCATGGCGATCGCACGCCACCAGATCGAAAACGGCGCGGCGGTCATCGACGTGAACATGGACGATGCCCTGCTGGACGCGCCCGCCGCCATGAAGCGGTTCCTGCTGTACGCCGCGGGCGAGCCGGACGTCGCCGCTGTCCCGTTCATGATCGACTCCTCGAACTGGGATGTCGTCCGCACCGCGCTCCGCTGCGTCCCCGGACGCAGCATCGTGAACTCGATTTCGCTCAAGGAGGGGGAGGGTCCGTTCCTGGCGAAGGCGCGTGAGATACGCCGCCTCGGCGCCGCCGTCCTCGTGATGGCGTTCGACGAGAAAGGCCAGGCCGACCGTTTCGAGCGGCGCATCGAGACGCTTTCGCGCTCCGTGAAGCTCCTGACCGAACAGGCAGGATTCGCCGAGGAGGACATCGTGCTCGACCCGAACGTGTTCGCCGTGGCAACAGGCATAGCCGGGCACGACGACTACGCCGCCGATTTCATCCGCTCCGTCGCCGAACTCCACAGGCTTTTCCCGTTCTGCGGCATCAGCGGCGGCATCAGCAACGTTTCGTTCTCGTTCCGCGGCAATGACCTCATCCGCGGCGCGATCCATACCGTTTTCCTCAAGCACGCGGTCGACGCCGGGCTTACCATGGGCATCGTGAACGCCGCCCAGCTCGGCAACTACGACATGCTCCCCGCCGGTCTCCGCGACACGGTCGAGGCGGTCGTGCTCAATACTTCCCCCGGTGCGGGCGAACGTCTCCTCGAGCTTGCCTCGTCCATGAAGGATGCCGCCGGCGCCGCGAAAACCGACGCTTCCGCCGCTCCCGAATGGCGTTTGCTCCCGCTCGCGGAACGCATCTCCGCCTCGCTTGTGCGCGGGGACGATTCTTTCGTCGACGCGGATATGGCGGAGGCGCTTGCCGCATACCCCGACCCGATGTCGATCGTCGAGGGCCCGCTCATGGACGGCATGCGCAAGACCGGCGAGCTCTTCGGAGCGGGCAAGATGTTCCTGCCGCAGGTGGTGAAAACCGCCCGCGTGATGAAGCGCGCCGTCGCGGTCCTGATGCCCGTGATCGAAGCGTCGAAGTCCGCTTCGTCCGCTTCGAACAGTCCGGTCGGCGTGTTCGCCACGGTCAAGGGCGACGTCCACGACATCGGCAAGAACATCGTTTCCGTCGTGCTCCAGTGCAACAACTGCGTGATTCACGACCTCGGCGTCATGATCCCCGCCAACGAGATTGCCGACGCCGCCGAACGCGAACATGCCGATTTCGTCGGGCTCAGCGGCCTTATCACGCCCTCCCTCGACGAAATGGCGCGCACGGTCGCCGAATTCGAGCGGCGCGGACTCCGCATCCCGATCCTGGTCGGCGGAGCCGCCACCTCGGCATTGCATACCGCCCTGAAACTCCAGCCGCTTTACTCCGGCGCGGTCATCCACACCACCGACGCCTCGGATTCCGCGGTCGTGGTGAACACGCTCATGAACCCGGAGAAACGCGGTCCCTACCTCGAATCGTTGCGCCGCACCTACGACGAACTGACCGGAAAGGCCTCGAAACGCGCTGTTCCCGAGCTCATCCCCTACGCGGAAGCCTGCGCGAAAGCCTCCCGAGAAAAGCCGTTCTGCCCCGTCCCGCGGGTCGTGCAGGAAGATCCTGATGACGGATTGGACAGCAGCTTCGGGAAAGGTTTCTCCACATCCGAACTCGCCGACAAACTTGACTGGGATGCGTTCTCCCGTGCGTGGAAAACCCCGTCCGAGGCCGCCGGAAACCTCATTGCGGACGCGAAAAAGCGCCTCGCTGAAGCAAAATTCACCATCTGGGCCGAGGGAGGCATTTTCCCCGTGGAACGGTTGGAAGGCGACTCGTTCAAAGTGTCCACCCGTCATCACGCGGTGTTGCGCGAAGATGGCGTCGGAGACTCCGCGGTCATCACGTTCCCGCGCGCCCAGACCGGCGACTGCCGTTCGCTCGCGGACTTCATCGCCGACTGGCTCGGCATGTTCGTGGTGTCCGCGACCGTGCCGGAGACGCCCGGCGACGACTACGTTTCCCTGCTCGATCGCACGCTTGCGAACTTCCTGGCGGATGCCGCCGCATCGAAACTTTTCGAATGGATTTCCACCTATTTCTGGGGCTGGCGGAAAGAATCCGATCCGCCGTCCGGCATCGCGCCCGCGCCGGGCTATCCGGTCCTGCCCGACCACAGCCTCAAGCGCGAGATATTCCATCTGCTCGACATTCAGGATGATTTCGTGGAACTCACCTCGAACTTCATGATGACGCCGCCTTCCTCGACCTGCGCCTTCGTGATCCCCGATCCGAGGGCGGATTACCGTGCGCTTGGCCCGATTGGCGACGACCAGATCGCCGCGCTTGCCGCCGCTCGCGGCTTCCCGCCCGACCGTATGAAAGTCCTCCTCGGGCAGTCGAATTTCCCCGCCAAATGACTTGAAAAATCCGAAACGGACTGCATATTATTTAGTTGAAAAAATGCGAATCCACCCTTAATCAACCGGGACCATCCATGCCACAGACCATCCAGCAGGCCCTGCACGACCGCATCGTCATCTTCGACGGCGCCATGGGCACCGAAATCTACAGGCGGAATTTCTTCGTCAACATTTCCTTTGAAAACCTCTGCCTCGCGCGGCCGGACGTGGTGCGCTCCATCCATCGCGCCTACCTCGACGCCGGTGCCGAAGTCATCACGACCAATTCCTACGGCGCGAACCGCGCCAAGCTCATGAAGTTCGGCCTGGGCGAGCAGGCTGCCTCCATCAACGTCGCCGCCGTTAAGCTCGCGCGCGAGGTCGCCGGGGACGACGCCATGGTGGCCGCGTCCATTGGTCCTGCGGGCGAGCTGCCCGCTTTCCTTGACCCGTGCGAAATCCTCTCCGAACAGGTCGCCACCCTCGCGAAAGCCGTGCCCGATTTCCTGATGTTCGAGACGCTCGCCAGCCTCGCCGACCTCGACCTGGCGCTGAAAGCCGTCCAATCCGCGGGCGGCATGCCGTTCGTGCTCAGTTTCGCGCTGGACGAAAATGCCATGACGGCAAAGGGCGAGCTCGCCGCCGCCATCCTGGACCGCATCGCCGCATCCCCGCTTCAGCCCGTCGCGATCGGACTCAACTGCTGCAGCGGTCCCGGCGCGATGCTCCATGCGCTCGAAACCCTCATCCCGCTCGTGGACGGCAGATTCCCCGTGATCGCCCAGCCGAACGCCGGCAACCCGCGCAGCGTGGACAACCGCATGCTCTACATGTGCAGCCCGGAGTATTTCACCACCTACGCCATGCGCTACGCCCAGCTCGGCGTCCGCGGCATCGGCGGCTGCTGCGGCACCTCGCCCGAGCACATCGCCGACATGGCGCGCAGCGTGAGCCCGCTGGCGAAGCACGCCCATGTGGTCGAGGTCACTCCGTCCGCTCCCGCCGTCCCGCTTCAGGACCCCGTCCCGACCGCTGAGAAAAGCTCTTTCGCCGCCAAGCTCGCCGCGGGAAAATGGGTGAACGCCGTCGAGATCGTGCCGCCGCAGGGCTACCTTCTTGACGCGACCATCGCGAAGGCGAAAGTCTGCGCCGAGGCCGGATTCGACGTCATCAACATCCCGGACGGTCCGCGCGCCAGTTCCCGCGTCTCCACCATCGTGACCGCCATCAAGATCCAGCAGGACGTCGGCATCGAAACCGTCCTGCACTGCTGCTGCCGCGACAAGAACGTGATCGGCATCCAGGCCGACCTGCTCGGCTGCGCCGCGATGGGCATCCATAACATCCTCTTCATCACCGGCGACCCGCCGAAGCTCGGCGACTATCCGTTTGCGTCCGGCGTGTTCGACCTCGACTCCATCGCCGCCGTGAAAGTGCAGGCGGCATTGAACCGGGGCGTCGATTTCGGCGGCAAGTCCATCGGGGAGCGCACCGCCGCATTCTGCCTCGTCGGCGCCGATCCGAACGCCATCGACATGCCGCGCGAACTGCGCCGCATCCGCGAGAAGATCGACGCCGGAGCCGAGGCTGTCGTGACCCAGCCGGTCTTCGACACCGCCCCGCTCCTGCGCTTCATCGAGGCTGTTCCCCAGCTTGCCGACGGTTCCATACCGGTCATCGCCGGCATCTGGCCGCTCGCCAGCCTCCGCAACGCCGAGTTCATGAAGAACGAGGTCCCCGGCGTGGTCGTGCCCGATTCCGTGATGGAACGCATGGCGCGTCCCGAAACGCGCGAGGAACAGCGTCTCGAGGGCATCGCCATCGCACGCGAGGCTATTGATGTCATCCGGTCCGCTGTCCGCGGCATCCACGTGAGCGCGCCGTTCGGCAACGTCGCCACGGCGATCGCCGTGATGAAACCCTGATCTCTCCTCAGTAGCCGGAGGATACCCCATGCGCAGCCTGTTCCGTTTCCTCTTTGTTTTCGCCGCCGTTTGCCTGACGGTTTCTTGTTCGGAGGAAAAGGAAGTCGTCCGTGGCGGCGTGATCTCGCTTTCGCCTGCGCTCACCGAGCTCATCTGCCAGCTGGGACGCGAAGACCGCCTCGTGGCGCGCAGCACGGCATGCGACTGGCCCGAGAGCGTGAAGGCTCTGCCGGCTGCGGGCGATTTCGCGGAACCGGAACTCGAACGCATCCTTGCCATGAAGCCCGCGCTGGTCGTGTCCAACGAGTTCGTGAACCCGAAGGACGCCGACGCATTGCGCCAGGCGGGGATCACAGTCGAGCTTCATCCGTGTGATGGCTTCGACGATTACCGCAAATGGGTCGCACGCATGGGACAGCTGCTGGAATGCCCCGGCGAGGCGGAAGCCGAACTGAACCGAGCCGATGCACGCATCGCGGAATTCGAGGCTGAACTCAAGAACGCAAAAAATAAGCCGCTTCGCGCGCTCTATGTCATTTGGGACAGCCCGCTCCTGACCGCGGGCGCGGATTCCCTGCCGGATGCCGTGGGACGTCTTGCCGGGCTCGAGAACATCGTGAAGACGGAGAAGGGCTACCCGTCCATTTCGCTGGAATTCGTGCTCAAGGAAGACCCGGACGTGATCGTATGGTTCGCGCACGGCAAGGACTGGAAATCGAATCCCTCGTGGCGCGGCATCCGCGCTGTGCAGACGGACCGTGTCCTGATCCCGCGCGACGACTCCGCGCTGCTCCGGCCCGGTCCGCGCATGTTCGACGGGATCGCCGATTTGAAAGCCGATTTGAAGAAGATGTTCCCGCCTGAATCCGCCCCGGAGCCCGCCCCGTGATGAAGACTGCGCGGATCATCCTGTTTTACCTCGCCGCAGCACTTGCCGCCGCCGTCTGCGGCGTGCTGTTCGGGGCCACGCGCATCCCGCTGTCCGAATTCGTGCAGGACGGCGCGCTGAACCCCATCGCGGAGCTTCGCATCGTGCGGACCGCTTCCGCCGCCGTGGTCGGCGCATCGCTCGCCGTTTCCGGGCTGGTGTTCCAGGCCGTGCTCCGCAATTCGCTGGCGGAGCCTTTCCTGCTCGGCGTCTCCGGCGGTTCGGGACTCGGCGCGGCATGCGCGATCATCCTCGGTTTCAGCGCGTGGGGCTTCATGTCCGTGCCGCTCTTCGCCCTGCTCGGGGCGGTGGCCGCGAACCTGCTGGTCTTCGCGGCGGTCCGCAGGCGCAGCGCGGAGGAGCTCCTGCTCGGCGGCGTGATGATCGGCACGCTCGCCTCAAGCATGCTCATGGTTCTGATCACGTTTTCGCATTCGCACGACATGGCGGGCGTGATCTGGTGGATGCTCGGGAGCGTGCAGACCGTCGACCCGTCGCGCCAGCTCGCACCCGCCTCGGTCCTGCTCGCCGCGTCGCTGGTCTATCTCTTCGTCCGGGCAGGAGACATTGATTTGCTCACGTTCGGGCCGGAGTACGCGTGGAACCACGGCGTGAACGCCCGGACCATGACGGTCCTCCTGCTTGCGCTCGCCTCGCTGCTGGCGGCGGTCACGGTCTCCATGGCGGGGATCATCGGCTTCTGCGGGCTCGTGGTGCCGCACATCGTCCGCCGTCTGCACGGCGGCTCCCACCGGAAGATCCTGATCCCCGCCGCGCTCGCCGGGGCGGCATTCCTGATGCTCGCCGATATCCTCGGCCGCGTGGTCTCGCCTGTCCGCGAGCTCCCGGTCGGCATGGTCACCGCCGCGGTCGGCTGTCCGGTCTTCCTGTGGCTTTTGAACAGGAGCCGCGCCGGATCATGAAACTGACCGCGGAACAACTCGTCTACACGCATCCCGAGGCGCACGAACCGCTTTTGAACGGCATTTCCCTCGAAATCGCGCCGGGACGTATCTCCGCCCTGCTCGGACGCAACGGCTCCGGCAAGTCCACGCTCGTGCGGCTGCTTTCCGGCTTCCTGAACCCGGATTCCGGGTCCGTCATGCTCGACGGCCGTCCCGTTTCCGCCTGGACTCCGTCGGAGCGCGTGCGCCGTCTCGCCGTGGTCCAGCAGCATGTCCCCGTCCCGCTGACCGACTACACGGTCCGGGAAACCGTCGCGATGGGCTTGACCGGCGTGTCCCGCCTTTCCGGCAGGCTCTCCCCGGAACAGTCGGACCGCCTCGAACGCACGCTTGCCATGCTCGACTTAGCCGGATTGGCGGACCGCCCCTGCGGCTCGCTGTCCGGCGGCGAACGCCAGCGCGTTTTTACGGCAGCCGCCCTGGTGCGTTCGCCGGGACTGCTCCTGCTGGACGAACCGACCTCGGCTGCCGACCCCGCCGTCACGCGGAAGATCGTGTCGCTGCTCCGCACGCTCGCGCCCGAAGTCGGCATCCTGATCGTCACGCACGACCTCCAGCTCGCACTCGACTGCGCCGGATTTGCCATGCTCCTGCATGACGGACGCATCGCCGCAGCCGGAGACCCCGCCGATGTGCTGACCCCGGAAACGCTGGAGCCGGTCTACGGTTGTCCGTTCCGCCGCTTCGACTGCGGGGGGCGCCCTGTGATTTTGCCGGAATAATGCCCGGAAACCGCTGAAAAGCGATTGCAGAAGAGACGTTTCCGTGCTATATTAATAAATTATACCATTATTTGGGAAAGGAACTACTATGGAACAGAACGCTTTCGATGTGCTGCGGGAACGCGGCTTCATTTACCAGTGCACGGCGGAAACCGAACTGCACGAACTCCTCGGCAAGGAAAAAGTCCGTTTCTACGTCGGATTCGACCCGACCGGCAACAGCCTGCACGTGGGGCACCTGCTCCCCGTCATGGCGATGCGCATCATGCAGAAATGCGGCCATATTCCGATCGTGCTTGTCGGCGGCGCGACTGCCCTGGTCGGCGACCCGTCCGGCAAGTCCACGGCGCGCCCGATCCTCTCGAAAGAGGAGGTCGCGCACAACGTGGAGTGCCTGAAAGCCCAGCTCCAGCGGTTCATTTCCGTGGACCATGCGATCTTCACGAACAACGCCGACTGGTTCGCCGGCATGCTGTACCTCGATTTCCTGCGGGACATCGGGTCCAAGTTCAGCGTGAACCGCATGCTCCAGGCCGAATCCGTGCAGATGCGCCTCAATTCCGAGGTCGGCGTTTCATTCCTTGAGTTCAACTACATGATCCTGCAGGGCTACGATTTCCTGCATCTCTACCGCACGCACGGCTGCCGCCTCCAGCTCGGCGGGCAGGACCAGTGGGGCAACATCACCTGCGGCACCGAACTGGTCCGCCGCCTCGAACAGAACTCCGTGTACGGCCTCACCATGCCGCTCCTCATGGACAAGGACGGCAACAAGTTCGGCAAGTCCAACGGGCAGGCCGTGTGGCTGGACGCGAACCGCTACAGCACGTTCGACTACTACCAGTTCTGGCGCAACACGGACGATTCGCAGGTCGAAAAGCTCATGCTCGGCTTCACCGCGCTCCCGGTCGACGAGATCAAGCGCCTCTGCGCGCCGGGCGGCAACATCAACCGTGCCAAGGAGATCCTCGCCTACGAAGCCACCGCGCTCGCGCACGGCAAGGCCGAGGCTGAAAAGGTCTTCTGCGCCGCCGGCACCAAGTTCGGGTTCGCCGACGAGGCCGGCGCGATTCCGACCACCAGCGAGATCGCGAAGATCGACCTGGCTGCAGTCCGCCGCGTTGCCGCCGCCGACCTCCCGACGTTCAAGCTCGAACTCCCCGCGGAAGGCATCAACATCATCACGCTCCTCGTCCAGGCCGGACTCTGCAAGACGAACAGCGAAGCCCGCCGCCTGATCCAGGGCGGTGGCGCCTACTGCGGCGACGAGCGCATCGCCACCATCGACCGCATGGTCACCGCCGCCGACTTCACCGACGGCGCGCTGATCCTGAAAGCGGGCAAGAAGAACCTCAAACGGGTGGTCGTGGAGTAACCGCGCTTCCGCTTTTCCCGCAACGAAAGGACCGCATCATGGCCGCGTTCAGGCATCCGGCGACGGACGGACGAAACGCCCGGTGCGGTCTTTCTTTGTGCCCTGAAATCATTTTCACGGAATTATCGGAGACTGCATCATGAGCGATGAACACGGCTGTCTCCTGCGGTTCGACGACGGTACGCTTGTGCTGGAGGGCTCCGCCGAAGCGGCGGAAGCCGTCTCCGACCTGGTCGAGCTTGACCCGCGCATCAACGCCTGGCGGGCCGAGGCGTACCGCTACGAATCCGTGATGCGCCGCCTCTACGCCGCGGGGATCCGTCCCGACGACCGTGCGCGGAACTATACCGTGTTCGGTGCTCCGCTCCGCACGAAGTTCAAGCCGATGCCCCATCAGAGCGAGGCGCTGTCCGCCTGGCTCGCCGCCAAGTGCCGCGGCATCGTGGCAATGCCCACGGGCTCAGGCAAGACGTTCCTGGCGTTCCTGGCGATCGCCGCCGTGAGGCGGTCCACGCTCGTCGTGGTGCCGACGATCGACCTGCTGCACCAGTGGGCGTCCCAGCTCGAACGCGCGTTCGAGGTCCCCGTCGGCATGCTCGGCGGCGGCAGCAGCGACGTGCGTCAGATCACGGTCAGCACCTACGATTCCGCCGTGCTCCGCATGCCGCAGATCGGCGACCGTTTCGGGCTCGCCATCTACGACGAATGCCATCATCTGCCCGGCGAAGTGAACAGGCTGTCCGCCTCGCTCTGCCTCGCGCCGTACCGGCTCGGGCTTTCCGCCACCCCGGACACGGGCGAAACGTTCCCGGTCATGTGCGACTTGCTCGGGGATCCGGTCTACCGGACCGAGATCAACGACCTGGAGGGCGGCGTGCTGTCGCCCTACCGCACTGTCCGGCTCCGCCTCGGACTCACCCCGGAGGAAGCCGCCGAATACGCCGCCGCCCACGAAAAATATGTGGCGTTCATCCGCGCCAACGGCATCCGGTTCCAGGACGGTTCCGGCTGGAGCGACTTCATTGCGCTCTGCGCGCGGCGTCCCGGCGGACGCGAGGCGTACAAGGCGTATCTGCGCCAGCGCGCCATCGCCCGCTGCGGTTCGGCAAAGCTCCGCGAAGTCTGGCGCATCATCCGCGAAAACCCGTTCGCGCGCACCATCGTGTTCACGGCGGACAACGACACCGCGTACCGCATCGGCGAGACGCTCTGCGTGCCGGTCCTGACCCATAAGACCAAGGCCGCCGAACGCAAGGATTTTCTGGAGAAGTTCCGCCAGGGTGAATATCCCGTGCTGGTCACGAGCAAGGTGCTGAACGAGGGCGTAGACGTCCCCGAGGCCAACATCGGCATCGTGGTTTCCGGCAGCGGCTGCACGCGCGAACACGTCCAGCGCCTCGGCCGCATCCTCCGCCGCGTCGAGGGCAAGGAAGCCGTCCTGTACGAACTCGTGAGCGACGGCACCACCGAGATGAACGTGAGCGACCGCCGCCGCCAGAACAGCGCATATTCCCGGAGGCGGTACTGATGCTGACGAAGGACCTCATCCGCGCCCGCCTGTCCGGCGACTCCGTGAAACCCCAGTTCGTCCGCGTGGACGACCCGGCGATCCTGCGTTATGCGGAGGACCTGGTCCGGCTCTACAGCGAGGGCACCGGGGCGACAGCCGCCGAGCTTGACGAATCCGCCGCCGCGCTTGCCGCCGGGCTCACCGACAAGAAGCTTGCCGAGGGACTGCACAAGACCGTCCGCGACCGCGCCGAGTTCTCTTTGCCCGCCGACTGCGACTACCCCGCCGCGCGCGTCGAGCTTTTCCGGGGAGCCGCCGCGCTTCTGCGTTCGGGGTCTGCTCCCGAAAACCTTGACGACGTCCGTGCCGCCGTGTTCGCCTCGGTCCCCGCCGTGCAGGAAACGTTCGGGCAGGGGGTCTACTGCGACCTGCCGGAGTGCGAACGCCTGCTGCCGATGAAAAAGATGCTGGTGCGCGAGGTGCCGGAACGATACAACGTCTCACTGGTGCAGTCCCTGCTGCTCTTCGCCTCGAAGCTGACCGTGACGATCTCCGCCAGGGAGGAGCCCGCCGCCCTGCGCCGCCTCTTCAAGTACATGAAGTTCTTCCGCCTGCTTTTCTCCGCCGAAATGAACGGCAAGGACGAGATCCGCCTCGCGGTCGACGGTCCCGCGAGCGTGCTGGAGCACAGCGCGAAATACGGCCTTCAGATCGCGTCGTTCTTCCCCGCCGTCTGCCTGCTGCCGCATTGGAGCGTTTCCGCCGAGGTGATGTGGAAAGGGCGTCCCCGCAAGCTCAAACTGGACGAGTCGAGCGGGCTTGTAAGCCATTATTCCAACTACACCGCCTACCAGCCGGAGGAGATCCGCATGTTCGCCGGGCTTTTCCGCAGCACATGCGCGGGCTGGACGCTCGACGATATGCCGGGCTGGATCCCGCTCGGCGGACAGGCGCTGCTGTTCCCCGACTTCGTCTTCCGTTCCGAATCCGGCGCGGAATTCCCGATGGAGCTGTTCCATCACTGGCACGCGTTCCAGCTGGAGCAGCGTCTGCGCTGGTGCGAGGAGCATCCGGACCGCAACCTGCTGCTCGGCGTCGACCGTTCCCTGCTGAAAAAGGACGGCGTGCTCAAGGAGCGCCTCGAATCCAGCGCCTATTTCCAGTCGCACGGGTTTCTGTTCCGCGATTTCCCCGGCGTGGACAAGGTGTCGAAGCTGCTGGATTCCCTCGCCTGACACCGCATGCGGTGCCGATGCAGTGCGCGGCTGTGCTCGCGCACAAATGTGTCTTCTCGACTACGAACGGATCACAGAGAGGATCTCGTCGCGCTTGGCTTCCATCGTGGCCTTGTCCTTAGCCTCGACGATGAGGCGGAGCAGCGGCTCGGTGTTGGATGCGCGGAGATTGAACCACCAGTCGGAGTATTCCACGCTGATGCCGTCGAGCTCGAACATGCGGCCGTCGGCGTACTTGGAGCGGATCCTGTCGAGGATGGGCTTCACATCGGGGACCTTGGAGTTGATCTCGCCGCTCTGGTAATACTTCTTGAGGGGCTTGACGAGCTCGCTGACGGGCTTGCCCGACTTGCAGATGAGGTTGGCGAGCTTGATGATGGCGAGGCCCTGGGATTCCGCCACATAGTTTTCGCGGAAATAGTAGTGGCCGGAGAGTTCGCCCGCCATGACCGCGTTTTCCTTGCGCATCTGGTTCTTGATGAACGCGTGGCCGACGCGGGACATGCTCGGCTTGCCGCCGTGGTCGCGGATGGCTTCGCGGACGGCCCAGCTGCTGCGCAGGTCGTAGAGGATGGTGGCGCGGCCGCAGCCTGGTTCGCCGAGGATGTCCATGGCGATGAGCGCGGTGAAGAGGTCCATCGGGATGATCTCGCCCTTGTCGTCGATGAATCCGCAGCGGTCGGCGTCGCCGTCGAACGCCGCGCCGAAGTCGGCTCCGACCTCGACGACTTTCTTGCGGATGGCGTTGAGCGTGTCGAGCTGGAGCGGGTTGGCGAGGTGGTTCGGGAACGTGCCGTCGAGCGTGTCGTACAGGGGGATGACCTCGAAAAGGTCCTTGATGCCGGCAAACTCGTAAAGCCCCATGGCGTTGGCGTAGTCCACGACGATCTTGAGCTTGCGGTCCATCTTCGCATAGGAACGCAGGAAGCGGGTGTATTCGGGCGCGATGTCGTATTGCGTGATCGTGCCTTTCTTCTCGGCGGCGGGGAAGTTGTTCGCCTCGACGAGCATCTGGATGTCCGCGATGCCGGTGTCGCCGCTGATCGGCACGGCCTGCGCCTTGCAGAGCTTGAAGCCGTTCCATTCGCCCGGATTGTGGGATGCCGTGATCATCACGCTGCCGTCCGCGCCGAGGAAGCCGTTCGCATGGTAGGACATGGGGGTGGAGCAGAGACCGATGTCGATGACGTCCGCGCCCTGTTTCGTGATGCCGCGGGTAAGGCCCTCAAAAAGCGGCTGGGAGTGCGGCCGCATGTCGCGCCCGACGACGATCTTCTTCGCGTTGGTGAAAACGACGAATGCGCGCCCGATCTTTTCCGCGAGGTCCGCGTCGATCTGCTCGGGATAAATACCGCGGATGTCGTAGGCCTTGAATATTCCAGACATGGTCACATGCTCCTTGAGAAGAGGTTGAAAAACGTGCGTAGGAAATCGTCCGGCCCGGTTCATCCGGCCCGTATGCCCGACTTCAAAATACATAAAGATAACACCGGAAGAGCGGAAAGTCAATCCTGAAAATGAAAAAAGACGCGAGAAAACGCTTTTTCGGGCAACATTTTTCCGAAACAGTGACGAATCAGTCTTGATTTCAGCGGCTTTTGAGTGTATATTATATGGATTTGCCTGTACGACAAGACCAACCAGTCCCAACAACCACAAACCATAGGGAATTCTACTATGAAAGAACTCAATGCCGCTCCCAATGCGCCGAAGCTGGTCGCATGGGTGAAAGAATGGGCGACCCTCTGCGAGCCCGACAACCTCTACTGGTGCAACGGTTCCCGCGAAGAGTACGACCGCCTCTGCAACGAAATGGTCGAATCCGGCCTCGCGATCCGCCTCAACCCGGTGAAGCGCCCGAACTGCCTCCTGTTCCGCTCCGATCCGTCCGACGTCGCCCGCGTCGAAGCCCGCACCTTCATCGCCGCGAAGACGAAAGAGGAAGCCGGCCCGACCAACAACTGGATCGACCCCGTCGAACTGAAGCAGACGCTCCGCGGCCTCTACAAGGGCTGCATGCACGGCCGCACCATGTACGTCATCCCGTTCTCCATGGGCCCCGTCGGCTCCCCGATCGCCAAGATCGGCGTCGAGATCACCGACTCCCCGTACGTCGTCGCGAACATGGAGATCATGACCCGCGTCGGCACGAAGGTCCTCGAAGTCCTCAACGACGGCGAGTTCGTCCCCTGCATTCACTCCGTCGGCAAGCCGCTTGAAAACGGCGCCAGCGACAACGGCGTCTGGCCGTGCGCCCCGCTCGACAAGAAATACATCGCGCAGTTCCCCGAGACCCGCGAGATCTGGTCCTACGGCAGCGGTTACGGCGGAAACGCCCTGCTCGGCAAGAAGTGCCTCGCGCTCCGCATCGCCTCCGTCCAGGCGCGCGACGAAGGCTGGATGGCCGAGCACATGCTCATCCTGAAGCTCACGCGTGAATCCGACGGCAAAGTCAAATACATCACCGGCGCGTTCCCGTCCGCCTGCGGCAAGACCAACCTCGCCATGCTCATCCCGACCATCAAGGGCTGGAAAGTCGAGACTGTCGGCGACGATATCTCCTGGATGAAGTTCGGCGCCGACGGCCAGCTCTACGCCATCAATCCGGAAGCCGGCTTCTTCGGCGTCGCCCCCGGCACCAGCATGCAGTCCAACCCGAACGCCATGCTCTCCTGCGCCAAGGACACCATCTTCACGAACGTCGCCCTCACCGACGACGGCGATGTGTGGTGGGAAGGCATCGGCACCGAGCCGCCCGCGCACCTCATCGACTGGAAGGGCAATGACTGGAAGCCCGGTCAGGTCGACGCCGACGGCAAGCCCGTCAAGGCCGCTCACCCGAACGCCCGCTTCACCGCCCGCGCCTGCAACTGCCCGGCCATCGCTTCCAACTGGGAAGACCCTGCCGGCGTTCCGATCGCCGCGTTCCTCTTCGGCGGCCGCCGTCCCAGCACGCTCCCGCTCGTCTACCAGTCCAAGAACTGGGAACACGGCGTGTTCATCGGCTCCACGGTCGGTTCCGAAGTGACCGCCGCCGCCCTCGACGTGAAGGCCGGCACCGTCCGCCGCGACCCGTTCGCCATGCTGCCGTTCTGCGGCTACAACATGGGCGACTACTTCAAGCACTGGCTTGAAATCGGCAAGAAGGAAGGCGCCAAGCTTCCGAAGATCTTCTGCGTGAACTGGTTCCGCAAGACCGCCGACGGTAAGTGGCTCTGGCCCGGCTACGGCGACAACAGCCGCGTCCTGAAGTGGATCTTCGAGCGCTGCGACGGCGAAGGCAAGGCCGACGAGACCCCGATCGGGTACGTCCCCGCCCTGGACGCCATCGACCGCACCGGCACCGATGTGACCGAAGACGACATGAAGCAGCTCCTTGCCATCGACAAGGAAGGCTGGAAGAAGGAACTCGAGACCATCGCCGAGCACTATGCCAAGTTCGACCGTCTCCCGGCCGAGCTCGAAGCGCAGCGCAAGGCCCTCGAGGAACGCTTCAGCAAGTAAGTTCTTCCGTTATTGCAGCCCGCGGCATCTCAAAACGCCGCGGGTTTTCCCGATGAACCGGCGACGTCCGCCCTCCGGCGGGGTTTCCGGTTCATTTTCCTTTTTTTGAACTTGGACCAAGCGAACAGACGCGAAAGGAACGGCGCCATGTCAGAGACGAACGCCCCGAAGCTCCGCAGCGAACTTGCCCCGGAAACCTGCTGGGACCTCACGCAAATCTACAAAACCGATGAAGAATGGGAGGAGGCGTTCCGCCAGCTCGACAGCCTGCTCGCGGCGCATCAGGCGTGCCGCGGCCATCTGTCCGATTCCGCCGAGGCGCTGAAACAGGGGCTGGAGACCGGCGACGCGCTCGGGCTCCGCCTCGAAACGCTGTATTCCTACGCGCATCTGAAGTCCGACGAGGACCTCGCCAACGGCAAGAACGCGGGCCGCCGCGACCGCATCGCCGCCCGTTATGCCGAGATCGAGGGCGAGACCTCGTGGTTCGACCCTGAACTCCTTGCCATGCCCGAAGCGCGCTTCAAAGAACTCATGGACGACCCCGTGCTGGCGTTTTACCGCCGCACGCTGGAGGACACCGCGCGCCAGCGTCCGCACACGCTCTCCGAGCCGGAGGAACGCATCCTCGGACTCGCCTCGGACGTCTTCTCCACGGGCCATCACGCTTTCTCCAAGCTCAACGACGCCGACCTGCGCTTCCCCCACATCAGGGACGAAAAAGGCAACGACGTCGAAATCACGCACGGCAACTACATCAAGTACCTGGAGAACACCGACCGGCGCGTCCGCAAGGACGCTTTCGAGGCGTGCTACAAGACATATTCCTCGTTCGCGAACACGATCGCCGCGCTGCTCGACGGCACGGTGAAAGCCGGTGTGCTGGACGCGAAGCTCCGCCATTTCCCGTCCGCTCGCGCCGCCTCGCTCTTCCCCGACCATGTCCCGGAATCCATGTACGACGGCCTGATCGACGCCGTCCGCGCGAAGCTCCCGCTCCTGCACCGCTATTTCGAGCTCCGCCGCCGCGTCCTGAAGCTCGACAAGCTCGAACTCTTCGACCTCGTGACGCCGCTCGTCCACCCGGCGAAAGCCGTCTACTCGTGGGAAGAGGGCTGCAACCTGGTGCGCCATGCCGTGAAAGTCTACGGCGCCGAATACGCCGAGGCGCTGGAGCACGCGTTCAAGGACCGCTGGATCGACGTCTACGAGTGCCGCGGCAAGACTTCGGGCGCGTATTCCGGCGGCTGCTACCGCAAGCCCCCGTACGTGCTGCTGAACTACACTGGCACGCTGGACAGCGTCTCCACGCTCGCGCATGAGCTCGGACACTCCATGCACTCGTACCTTTCCGACCGGGCGCAGGAGTACCATTACGCCGGGTACTGCCTCTTCGCCGCCGAGGTCGCCTCGACCACGAACGAGCTCCTGCTCAACCATTACCTGCTCGAGCACGCGCAGGACGACAATCTCCGCGCCTACCTGCTGACGCATCTGCTCGACCTCATCCGCGGCACGGTGTTCCGCCAGACCCAGTTCGCCGAGTACGAACGCGACATCTACGCGATGAGCGAGGCGGGCGAGCCGCTGACCGCCGAAGCGCTCAGCGACCATTACTACGAGCTGAACGGCGAATACTTCGGGCCGGATGTGAAGAACAACGAACAGATACGGTTCGAGTGGGCGCGCATCCCGCATTTCCACTACAATTTCTACGTCTACAAGTACGCCACGGGGCTTTCCGCGGCAGCCAAGCTCTCCGCCGACGTCCTCGCCGGAAATCCAGCGCCGACGCTCCGGTTCCTCAAGTCCGGCGACACCCGCGACGTGCTCGACCTGCTCCGCGACGCCGGGGCGGATTTCGCCACGCCGGAACCCGTCAACGCCGCGATGCGCCTCTTCGAGACCTCGCTGGACCAGCTGGAGGCGATCCTCCTGAAGTAAGCGCCACCGCAAGCGGTGTTGATACAGTCGGCTCAGCTTCGCTTGCCGACGAAAAGCAAAAACGGCGGCAGACTCCTCAACGGAAGTTTGCCGCCGTTCTTTTGTGCGTGAGCAGAAAAAGTCAGCCGAGCTGAATGAGGTCGTATTTCCGCGTGCCGAGCCCGATTTTTTCGGCATAGGCGAGCTGCTCCGCGCCCTTGAACTTCTTTCCGGCTTTCGCCGCGGCGTCCCAGCAGGCGGCGTCGATGGCGACCGGGTCGAGCGAGGCGAAGACGCCGATGTCATGGACGCAGGTCATCATGGGGCGCGGTTCGCAGTCGCAGCCGCGCGTGATGTTCAGGGCGAACGTGATGTAGAGGTGGCGTTTGCCGTGGTGGGACGCATAGGCGTATTCGACGAGCTTTTCGCGGAAGAGTCGGCCGCCGAAGAGGGCATGCTTCAGCCCGGCGAACGAAAGGATGGAGACGGCGTGGTGGGGGCAGATGGAGAAGCATGCGCCGCATCCGATGCACTTGGCGTGGTCGATGAACGAGCGTTCGCCGATGGTGATCGCCCCCTCGTTGCATCGGGTGAGGCACAGCTTGCACCGTTTGCATTTCCAGTTCCGGATACGCGGCTTCACGTTCAGGTGCATCGCCATTTTGCCGCCTTTCGCGGCGAAGCCCATGGAGAGCTGCTTGATGGCGCCGCCGAATCCGGCGAGTCCGTGCCCCTTGAAATGCGACAGTACGACCACCATGTCCGCTTCGGCAAGCGCTTTCGCGATGCTCGCGCTTTGGAAATGCTTCAGGTTCACCGGCACGGACACGGATTCCTCGCCGTGTGCGCCGTCTGCTATGACCGCCGGGATGCGTGTGAAGCCGTGCTTTTTCGCCAGCGCGAGGTGTTTTTCGCGGGAGAAGCGTTCGCCGCCGTACAGCACGCTGGTCTCCACGAAGTGACATGTGCGACCCTGCGACCGGATGTAGTCGATGATCCCGTCGTATACCTCCGGTTTCAGGTACGTGCGGTTGCCTTTCTCCCCGAAATGCACTTTCAGCGGCACGTCCGCGGGGAGCGCGGAGCCGGAGCGTTCAAGCAATTGCCGGAGAAGGCGGACTGCGGACTGTGAAATGCCGTCCGTTCCTGCTGCGGGATCGAACGGGATGAAAAAGACCTCGGACATGGCGGGTTCCGGTACTGTGTGGAAAGCGTTGCAAATGATGAAAACACTAAAAATATAGTATAAAAACCGTAAAAAACAAAGAAACCTTAAAAGAAAAAACAAAAAAATGCTTGTATTTTCCTGAAAACAATATAAAGTATGGAAATAAAACTAACAATGTTCGACAAACGCGATGGAGCGTTCCCCGGGCTGTACTGATATGCGTTTTCTTCGGTGCGGAGAGGCTTTCAGGCGTGTTTTTGAGATCCTGTCACAATTACGAATTGAGGACGCAGTCATGAGGCATTTGCGATATTTGGCGGCACGGTGGTTGACGGCATTCCTTTTTTTCACATTGTCCGTCGTTGTATTTGCGCAAACGCCCGTTGAGCCCGGCGCTGCGAGGCAGCCTCGCACTGTCAAGACGATCCTGCTTATCACCTCCTATCCTGTCGCGGACGTCGTGACCAGCAATTTCTTCGATTCGTTCCGCAAGGGCATCCGTGAACTGAACCTGCCGATCGACTGCCATGTGATCGAGCTGAACGCCACGATGACGGACCAGAAAGACAGGTTCGACGTGACGTTCGAGCGGCTTGCCAGGCAGATCAACGAAGGCATCTACTCCATGGTCGTAACGCTGAACCATGAGGCGGCGGACCTCGTCATGCGGCATTACGATGAGCTTAACCACGATGTGCCCGTGATGTTCCTCGGACTCGGGCGCGTGCCTGCCGACCTGAAACACAAGTACCCGAATTCGACTTCCATCGGCATCCCCGATGACACCATGGGGACGATCGACCTCGGCCTGAAGCTTTTCCCGGAAGCCCAGAACCTGGTCCTGGTTGTCGACGATACGACGATCTCCGAGAACACCCGTGCGGAAATCCTCTCCAAATGCAAGCTTCATTATCCGCAGCTCGACTACATGTGGCTCAACTCGCTGATGAACAAAGGCGAGATCCAGAACCGCCTTGCTACCCTCTCCAACGAAACGTTGATCCTCGTTTTCCCGTCCCATGACTATGCCAACGGACACAATGAGACCCTGACGGCGTTCATGCAGAACATCGGATTCGACGAACGGTTCCCGTGCCTGGTACTGGACGATACGCTCATCGGAAACGGCGCGGTGGGCGGCAGCGTGATCGAAACAGGCAAACTCGGCCACGAGGCTGCCCGCACGGTGGCGCAGATATTGAATTCCGAAAGCGCCCAGCGCGTTTCGATGAAAGAGATCACTGCGCGCCGGATCGTGGACTATACGAAATTCAAGAGCTACGAGGGATTTTCCGGCAGGATCCCGCTCGGCACCGTTGTGGTCAACAAGCCTGAGACCATGTGGACGCGCCATTGGCGGACTTTCCTGACGATCTTTGTCATCGCTGTTGCCTTCATCACGCTTCAGATCTTCTATTTCAACTGGATCCAGCACCGTCTCCGCCTGAACCGCAACATGCTCTATTCGCTTCCCGGACGCGTGGTGGTGCTGAACCGCGCGGAGACGATCCTCTTCGCATCCTGGCGGAAAGAAAACCTGAAAGAAAAGGGCAGGGCGCCGAAGAAGCTCGAACAACTCATCGGGATCGACTATCCGAAGCTTTCCCGGATGGTTCACGAAGTCTTCCAGTCCGGCAAGCAAATCACCATCGAATACAACTACGAGGACGTTCACCGCGCCATGTCATTCGCGCCGCTGGAACACGACATCTTCGGACAGGATGCCGTGATCTGCTTCTCGCTGGACAACACCGAGCTCCTGAACGCCAGGCGCGAGGCGGAAAAATACTCCGCGGAACTCCAGAAGAACACCCGTATGTGGGACATCCTCATCAACTTCCTGCCCATCCACATCTATGCGAAAGACATCGACGACGACTTCCGCTACGTCTTCAACAACCGCACCCGCTGCATGTTCTACGGCGTTGGCGAAAACGAGCTTAACGGCAAGACGGACTTCGATTTCCTGTCCCATGAGTTCGCGGAGAGGATGCGGTGCGAGGACGAGGAGCTGGTGGCGAATCCCGACCAGATCCAGCAGGAACGCAACGTGGACATGAAGTCCTGGGACGGCAAGCTCCAGCACCTGAGGTGCATCCAGCGCGTCTTCACTGCCGGGGACGGCACGCATCTCCTGCTCGGCACGGCGATGAACATCACCGAGCTGGAAGAGGCCCGCATCCAGCTGCAACAGCTGAACGCCCAGCTCCAGGAACTCCTGGAGCAGCACTCCATTCTGCTCGATAACATGCCGTCTTCCGTGCTGATGAAAGACATCGACGACGATTTCCGCATCATCACCTGCAACGAAGCCTGTCTCAAGTTCATCAACAAGTCGTTGTCCGACGTCGTCGGGAAAACGGATTTCGAAGTCCTTGGTTCCAGGGAGGACGCGGAGGCCATCCGGGCGGATGATATCCATGCCATCGAAGTCCTGGAGCGTCGGTCGGAATGCCATTCCACTTCTTTTATCCACGACCACCAGGGACGTGTCCGCATCGGCACTTTCTACCGCAAGATCATTCACGGCTCCGACAACCGGCGCATCCTCTTTATCCTGTTCCACGACGTCACGGAGCTGGAGAACGCCAAGCGCGAGGCGGAGGAAAGCGCCGACCGCTTCCTGCTCACGCTCCGGTCCATCGGCGACGGCGTCATCACGACGGATTCCCACGGCATGGTCACGCTGGTCAACCCGAACGCGGAAGATCTGCTTGGCCGCAAGCAGTCCGACATGCTTAACCGTCCGCACACCGATTTCTTCCATATCGTCCATGAACAGACCGGAAAGCCAGTCCCGTCGCCGCTCATGGATGCCCTGCGTTCCGGCGAAATCGCTGTCGGCGCGGACCAGACGGACTTGATCTCCGCATCCGGACGGAAGCTCCACATCGATGCCAATGCCGCCCCGATCCGTGCGCGGTCCGGCGAGATCACGGGCGCGATCCTGGTGTTCCGCGACGTCACGGACGAACGAAACAAGCGCGAAGAACTCCGCCGCACCATGTCGGAACTCGAAAGCGCGTCCGAAATGGCACGCCTTGCATCGTTCCGCTACGATTTCAAGACTCGCAAACGCACCGGCGTAAACCGCCTTCTTCACGAACTGTGGCCCGAGGACGAGAACGGCAATGCGCTCCTCGAGGATCAATGGGTCCATCCGGATGACCTGCCTGTTTTCAAGCAGAATATGAAAAACCTGCTCGAAAAGAACACGCCGAACGAAGCCGTGCAGTTCTCGTTCCGGGTCGGCCAGTCCGACGACATCCGCTATTACCGCATGAAAGTCATACTCGATCGGAGCGACCCGAGGGGCGCCTCCGTGACCGGTATCGTGCAGGATGTGACCGAGCTCACGCTGAATATGCTGAAGCTGCGTGACGCACAGGCACTGTGGGACGCCGCCATCAATGCCATTCCCATCATGTTCACGGTGAAAGATATCGACGACGATTTCCGGTATCTGCTGTGCAACAAGGCGTTTGCCAATGTCTTCAGCTTCTCTCCCGACGAGATCGTCGGCAAGACGGACCACGAACTTTTCCACGACGACACGACCCTCGGCTTTGCCGATCTGCTCAACAACCCGTCGACCGGAACAGATGGCATCATGGAGCTTGCAGGCGAGCTCCCGGACGGCAACGGAAATCTCCGTTACATCAAGACTCTCATGCGTGTGTTCGAGGACGCCCGCGGACACCGTCTGCTCCTGGCTGCGGCCAGCGACGTCACGGACATGCACCAGCTCATCGAGAACCAGAAGTTCGTCAACGAGCTCCTGGAGGACATCATCGGCGAGGACGATTTCGATAACTGCCTCCAGCGCACGCTCGAAAATGTCTGCAAACTGCTCGGTGCCAGCCGCGGCTGCCTGATCCAGCACAGCGAGGACGGATCACTGGCGCAGTGCATCTCCGAATACGTCGAGCCGGCGCATGCACATGCCGACATCAAGATGCTCGGCAGGACGCTCAGCCGCGTCCGCGGCATCCTGGAGAGCACCGACGACAAGCGCACGTTCGTCTGCAGCGATATCAGGAGCATACAATGGGATTTCGTCAAGGACGACTGGAAGAAAGCCGCCACCGTCCTCGAACTTCGCGCCATCTTCCTCTCGAACATCATCTGCAACGGCGAGATCTGGGGCACGGTGGGATTCAATTTCGAAGGCATAGACCATGCGTTCACGGAGAACGACGTCGCGCTCCTGCATGCCACTGCCCACATGATCGAGCTGGTGCTCGCCAGGAAGCAGGCCAAGGCGCAGATCATGGACGCCCTGGAGCGCGCCCAGGCCGCGGACAAGGCGAAGAGCTTCTTCATCGCCAGCGTCAGCCACGAAATCCGCACGCCGCTGAACTCCGTCATCGGGTTCGCCGAACTCCTCCGCGAAGGCGGCGTTTCCCAGAAGCAGACCAAGGAATACCTTGACGCCATTTCGACTTCCGCCAACGCCCTGCTCATGCTCATCAACGACGTCCTCGACCTCTCCAAGCTCGAGGCGAACCAGATGCAGATCATCACGGCGTTCACAGACTTCCAGGCACTCTGCCGCGAAGTCCTGCTCATCTTCACGTTCCGCGCCCAGGAAAACGGCAACAAGCTCGTTTCCGACGTGCCGGAAGACCTCCCGGAACTTGACGTCGACAACATCCGCATCCGCCAGATTCTCATCAACCTGCTCGGCAATGCCGTCAAGTTCACCAAGAAGGGCGCCATCACGCTCCACGTTTCTTTTACTCCCGACTCCGATTCCGCGGACACCGGCACGCTCAGGTGCGCCGTCTCCGACACCGGCATCGGCATTTCCGAGGAGGACCAGAAGAAGCTCATGGAGCCGTTCGTCCAGCTCTCCAAACTGCGCGGCACCAACGCCGTGAACAACGGCACAGGCCTCGGGCTCTCCATCTCGAAGCGCCTCGCCACTTGCATGAACGGCGAGCTCACCTGCACCAGCGCCGTCGGCGAGGGCAGCACGTTCGCCGTCACGCTGAACCAGGTGCGTTACCGCGCCAGGACGGTCAAGGCGGAAAAGGAGCCTGCCAAGATCAAGCACGCGGACGGCGGCGTCTCGCGCGACGTGAAGAAGATCGCCATCCTTGTGGTCGACGACGTCCCGATGAACCTTCGCGTCGCAAAGGCGCTCTTCAACAAGATCGGGTTCGACAACGTCTTCATCGCAGATTCGGGCAAGGATGCGCTGGCGCTTCTCGAAAAACAGCCCATCGACCTGATCCTCTCCGATATGTGGATGCCCGAAATGAACGGCGCGGAATTCTCCGCGGAAGTGAAGAAGAACCCGAAGTTCTCGCACATCCCGATCGTGGCGCAGACCGCCGACGTCGAAACGAGCGGCAATTTCGATATGTCGCACTTCGACGCCATCATCCTGAAGCCCGTCACGAAGGAAAAGCTCTCCAACATGGTCAAGCGCATCATCGAGGACGGAGACATTCACAAGGACGATGCCAAGGACGGCCCGATCAACCTCGGATGATGACCTGCCATGTTCGAAGTCCCGAAAAAGTTCGACATCGACTTCGGCGGCGTCTACCGTTCCATCGGGCGCGACGCCATCAACGCGGGCATCATCCGCAAGAAGGAGGAGATCGACTGGAGCGGCGGCGTCTTCCCGCTTTTCTCCGTCTCCGTCGTCCTGCGCGGCACGGGTGCCTACATCGACGCATCCGGTCGCCGCGAGCACCTCTGCCCCGGCAAGCTCTTCTTCCGGATCCCGGGCGTCAGCCATTCCAACCTCATTGATCCCGGCAGCAACTGGCTTGAGTTCTATCTGGCGTTCCACTTCATGAAGAACACGCTCGGCGGCGAGCCTCACGACGCTTTCCTGGACTACACCGAGGCCGGCAGCCCCGGCTATCTGAAGCTCAAGAACATGCCCGGCCAGGACGATTCCTGGGTACGCTCCATGTGCCGGCATCTCTTCGCCATGGATTCGCTCGGGCCCGTGCGCGACATCAACCTCTCGCTCGAGCTGCTCAACCAGTGCTACGATTTCCTGGCGTATCTCCGCACCGCCGCCGACGAATCCCAGATCGCCCTGCGCGCACTGAAGCTCCTGACTGTCATCCTGGACAGCCGCGTCAAAGGCTTCTCCGACGAGATTTCCGACGCGGTGAAGGAGATCATCCAGGCCAACATCCGGAGTTCCAGCCCGCTGCCCGAGCTCCTGAAGGACATCCCGTTCAGCTATCCCTCGCTCCGCCGCCATTTCCAGATGATCAACGGCTACAGCATCGGCCAGTACCAGATCCAGTGCCGGATGGAGAAAGCCGTGAACATGCTTTCGTCCGGCATGAGCGTGAAGGAGACCGCCGAACGCCTCGGCTACAAGAACCAGTTCTTCTTCTCCAAGCAGTTCCACCAGCAGATCGGATTCCCCCCGAGCGTGCTGAAAAAAGGCTGATCCCGCCGGAAGCGCCTTTCCCGGAAAACAGAAAACCGGCTCCGCGATGCAGGGCCGGTTTCTTAGTAAATGCCGTTTGACCGAGCGTCATTTATATTGGACGAGCGGCGTGAGCTTCGCAGACTTGTCGGAGTCGAGGCGGACGGAAATGTCCGCGAGCACAGAGGACGGCAGGTCGATGCTGGCGGCGACGGGCGGCGCCAGACGGTACCACGGCTCTCCCTTGTAGTACAGCCAGACCGGGGATTTCTCCCTGCTGAATCGGGACAGGTCGTACGTCATCATGCCCTTGTCGAGGTAGAACGCGCGCAGGGGGACCGCCGGATAGGAACGGTCCGTCGGCTTCCACGGCAGCACGAAGAACGCTCCGTCCCGCTGCGGTTCGGTCGTCACCGCCCATACGCCGCCGACCAGAGAGTCCTCGGTGGCTTCTTTCACCTTGTCGCCGACCCAGGAGCGGTTCCGCGGGTCGCTGGAGGACGCGCCCTCATAGATCCACTGATTGTCCCAGAACTCGATCCAGGAGTGGTTGCCGGACCGGTCCGTCCATTGCGGGCAGCCGACGAAGCGTGCGGGGATGCCGCAGGCGCGGCAGGCATTCAGGAGGATGACGGAGAGCCCGGTGCAGGATGCGTAGGAGGCTTTGATGGATTCCATCGCGGACTGGTCGGCCTTCGGACGCTTGACTGCGTCGTAGGTCACGTTCAGCTCCTTGAACACATGGTCGTTCAGGTACTTGACGGCCTCGCTCGGGGTCTTTGTCTCGCGGACGCCGGGCATGAACTTGTCATAGAAAAACTTGCGCCACGGGTCGCGTTTCTCGTTCACGCTCCAGTACGGCAGAATGTAGCGCAGGAAAAGGTCCTCGGAAATCTGGTCTTTCCACGGAATTTCCTCGCGCACCTTCAACGCATAGTTGACGTCATCCGCCAGCCGGAACGGATCGATGTCCGCGTAGTCGCATTCGGGCATTTCCGCCACGAGCGCGGCCAGATACGGGCCTTCCGGCGGATTCAGGGCCAGAATGGCGAGGGTGTCGACTGTTTTCTGCGGAAGGCGGGAAAGCACGCGGTCGAGGCGGGCGGAAAGATCGGTCGCGGTGGCTCCGGCGGGCAGCATCGAAAGGGACTTGCGGAGCGCATTTGCCGTAGCGGAATCGGTGATGGTTTTGGTTTCGGTCGCGGGCTTGGTCTCGGCTGTGCCTTTTTTCGCGTCCCGGATCGCGAGCGTGATCTCATCGCCCTTCTGGATTTTTCCTTTGAGCTTGACGCAGGCGAAGATTGAGGATGTGATGACGTCGGCGTCGAACGACTTGGAGACGATTTCCGGGGATGCCATCACGAATCCGTAGGGCAGGTACACGCCCTGTTCTTTCCACTGGTCCTCTTTCAGCGCGGTCAGCTTCAGCGTCAGGACGTCTCCCTCTTTGTTCAGGGAACGTTCCAGTTTCAGCGTCTGGCCGGGCTTCGGATCGATGGCCGCGCGCATGGCGGGATCGCCGTAGAACGCCACCACGTCGCGGTCGTAAAGCAGTCCGAGCGCCTCTTTCTGCTCCTCGGAGTTCCGGAAGCGGATGCCGCGCAGGGATGCCGCCGCCTTGATCTGGAACGTATCGTAGTCGGAGGTGTCGAGCGTGATATGGTTCAGATCGCGCTTCACGAGGTTTTCCACGATCCATGAGTTCGCGAAATGGAACGATTCGGTGAAAGAGTAGTAGCCGGGGTAGTCGGTCAGCATCCCCTGCGCCGTCCAGCCCTGCCGCCCGAACCACGTCTCGATGGTGTAGCCCATAAACTGGTACACGCCGAATGAATGGATCATGGCGGTGGCCATGCAGGAGTCCTCGCCGTGCGGGATGTTGCCGATCAGGCAGTTGCCCGCCGCGCACCAGATCTTCGGGGTCATGTCCTTGAACTCGGTCACACGGCCGCGGGTGTCGCGCGCCGCGAGGCTGCCCCTGTGGTCGATGAGGTACATGTTCGGATTCAGGTATCCGCTGGCCCAGTCGTGTTCGGACGCGTGCCCGGAGGTCATCATGAGCTGGAACCCGCCGCCCTTGACGAGCTTGAGGAATTCGTTTGTGAAATCCTTGTCGATCATGGTATGTTCGTTGTCGTATTTCTTCGAGGGGTCGGTGATGCGGAGGTTGAAGTCCTTCTGCGTCTCGTCGAAGCTGTAGCAGCGGCGCATGAGGGAATGGTGGAATCCGCCGACCATGTCGAGGGCGTCCGTGATGCTGATCGGGCCTTTGAACTCCGCCACGCGCCTGATGTCCGAGGCGTCATAGCCGGTCAGGATGCCCCAGAATGTGTCGCAGTACGGGTCGGGCAGGATTTCGCGCGCCATGCGGGAGACTTCGCCCGTGAACGCGCGCCCGGCGAGCTCTTTCGGCGTCACGAAGCACGTGTAGTACGGGAGCATTTCCTGCAGGTCTGGCAGGACTTCGCGGACGTCCTGTTTGTAGGTGAAGACCTTTGATCCCAGCGCGGCGTGTTTGGTCTTCAGCGCCTGGACTGCCGCATTCAGCTCGGGATGGTTCGCGGGCACCACGATCGCGTAGCCGGTGCGGGAAGCGTCCCCGGCACGGACACGGCGGGCATCGGCGGACTTCCCGACGGATGCCGCATGAAGCGGGGAGATGAACACTGCGGCAGCGATGCCGAGGATGACGGAAACGGACGAAAGGGTAAGGACAAGACGTGTTTTCATGGTGCCGGAGACTCCATGCGGAATCCGGCGGGTTTCGTCTGAGCGGGAACCGGAACTCGCCGCGTCCGCGTAGGGGGAAAGTTATGGATCAATCCTCGTCCTCTTCATCGCGGCGGTGGCCGGTGAAGAAGCGGTACATGGCCCGCAGGAAAGGATTTTTCGGAAGATCGTCGTCGTAGTCGTCGCTAACGACCGGGATTTCGAGGGGCATCTGGTTTGCGAGCAGACGTTTCGGGTTCTCCTCGAACAGGATGTTCGCTGTCTCCTCGCCGTAGTTTTCCAGGACGAACTTTTTGCATTCCGTCTGGCGGAACGCGCGGGAGGTGGAGTGGGCGTCGGAGGCGACGTAGTGGCAGAGTCCGTGGTCGAGCAGGGAGAGCGAGAATTTCTGGCACATGCGCCCGAAGTCACCAAGGATCGAAGCCGCCGTCAGCTGCATCGTGTAGCCGGCGTTGTAGATGTGGCGCACCTGCTCCCAGCTCTGGAAGAGGCGCTCCGGATGCGCGCAGATGGGATGGAACCCGGCGGAGTGCGTGGACCTGCTGATGGCGTCGACGGAAGAATCCATGCGGCTCCGCACGAAGTCGACGAGCATGAACGACGAGCTTCCCAGCCCGACGCCTTTTTCGTCAATTTGGAAAAGCTGCGGCAGATTGTATTCGAGGCCGCGCAGAAGCGTGATGCCGTATTCCGCGGCTTTCGCCTCGGTCGCAGCACGGATTTCGTCCATGCGCTTGATCTGGTCGCCGGCGGGCTGTTTCCCGTGCGGGGTGCAGATGATCGTATCGATGCCGTCGGCCCTGGCAAGTTCAAACATCTTGACCGTTTCTTCGATGTCCGGGGAACCGTCGTCACCGGGCACGTTCGGCAGGATGTGGCAGTGAATGTCAATCATAGTTCCGCTCCAAGTGGGGGTGGCTTCCGTAGTCGGGAATCACTTGTCCTTGCCGTCCGACTCCGCATTTTCCTCGGGTGGCGACATGAGGGCGATGGAACTTTCCTCTTTGGTAAGCACGGGTTCCGGGCCTTTCTTGCCTTTTTTGCGCTTCGACCTGTGGCTGTAGCCATATCCGTATCCGTAGCCGTAACCGTATCCATAACCATAGCCATAGCCGTATCCGCCATAGCTCTTTCCGTAGCCGTAGCCATAACCATAGCCGTAGCCATAACCATAGCCGTATCCGTAGGCGCCGGAAGACTGTGCGAACTGGTTCAGGATAATGCCGGAGATATTGAGCTTGAGCTCTTTCAGGCGGCTGGTCAGGACTTTCAGGGAACCGAGGGAGGTCTTGCGGGCGTTGACGACGACGATGATGTCGTCGACCAGTTTGCCCAGCACGAGGGCGTCGGCAAGGATGGTCGCCGGCGGCGTGTCAATGATGATGTAGTCGTAGTCCTTTGCCTTTTCCGCAACAAATCCGCTGTCGGCGAAGACTTCGATGAGGCGGAGCGGGTTCGGCGGGATGGGGCCAGGCGGGATCACGTCGAGCTTCGTGCCGTTCACGTTGCGGGTGACGACCTCTTCAAACGTCTTTTTGCCGACGATGTAGTCGACCAGGCCGACGCTGTGCGCGAGTCCGAAGTAGTCGGCGGAATCGCCCTTGCGGATGTCGGCGTGGATCATGAGCACTTTTTTGTCCTTTTCCGCGAGGAGAAGGGAAAGATAGCTGGAGAGGAGCGTCTTGCCTTCGTTCGGGGTGGAGCTGGTGACCATGATGATGTGCGCGGAATCCTTTTTCGGGCGGGAATACTGCAGGTTGGTGAGGAGAATCTGGAAGTCCTCATAGAAGCTGTTGAAATTGTACGTGGTCTTGTCGTTGAGCGCCACGTTGAACTTTTTGTCGTTGCGGTAGGCCTTGCGGCGTTTGAGGCGGACCATGGTGCCGAGCAGCGGGATCTGGAGTTCCTTGGTGATCTGTTCTGTGGAGGTGATGTGGTCGCGCAGCATGGCATAGAGCGTGAGAAGACCGAAGAGGAATGCCGAGGAGAAAATAAACGCAATGCCAGCCCTGAAGACCGGGCGCCTGCTGACCGGGTGTTCCTGGGCTTGCGGAGCGTCGATGTTTTTGAGTTTGGAGATGCCGAGTTTCGTTTTGATCGTGTCGAGGAAGACTTCATTGGTCACCGTGGCGGCGGCCATGGCCATTTCCTTGGATTCGGAGAAGAACGAGCAGTCGATGAAGTGCGTTTTGCGGCTGAGCGTGATTTGCTTTTTGTAGGGGATCCTTTCAAGCGTCAGTTCTGGGTATTCCAGGCTGAGCTTGTTTTTCACAAGATTGGTCACGGAACGGCTGTCCATCAGCTTTTCGTAGTCGTTGAGCATCTTGTCCGCCACGATGAGTTCGCGGTCGATGGTGTTTGCCATCTGCAGCTGCTCGTTTTTTGTCTTTCCTACCGCAGAAGCGACGGAATCATCGGAACTACCGGCATAATCCCAGGCGAAGAGAGAAAAATCGACGCGGTAAATCGGTTTCACGATGTATTTGAAATAAACGAACGTCAGGGCGGCGCAGAAAATGCCGAACGCGAACACGTATTGATAGCGGCGTTTGAAAATATTCCACAAAAAAGGGAAATCGACATCACTTGGTTTGCGCATTTTCAGGAAAGCCTTTCGCAGATTTTTATTAATTGTATAGAAAAAGCTTGATTAAATAATATAGCCCGCAGCCTGCCATTTTTCAAGCAGCCGGGGCTACAAATTGCAAAAAAACAGAAGAAAACCCCATCCCGGCTAACCATAGGTTTCCGAGGGGGCGCCTTGCTCGGAGCTGTCCCCGTTTCAGTCTTTTGCGTCCGGGTCGTACAGGTAGAACGAGCAGTATTCGCAGTTGACCAGATCGCCGTTTCCGGCTTCCATGGCTGTCTGCGGCGAGTTTTTCATGTTGCAGTTCGAGCAGTTGCCGTCGTGAATGACGCCGACCGGGCTTCCTTTTCCCGTCGCAAGCATCCTGCGGTAGGGGTCAAGATATTTGGCGGGGACGTTCTTGGCGTATTCCTCCGAGACTTTTTCCTTTTCAACGACTTCTTTCAGGATGGCGTCCTTGAGGGCGTCCAGTTCGCGCACTTCCGCCTGCACGGTGCGTCCGGTGGCGCGGTAGGAGCGTTCGGCTTTTGCCAGGAGCTTTTCGGCGGCTTCCTGCTCATCCATGAGTTCGATTTCGCGCGTTTCGGAGTCGGAGATGTTTTTCTTCGCGCACTCGATCTCGGCGAGGATGGCGTTGTACTCGTTGATCTTCTTGATGGAGGACGACTTGATCTTAAGCGCCTGGAGCTTGTCCTGCGCGGCGACCGTCGCCGCGGCCTGCTGCTTGATTGCCTGTTCGACTTTCAGCTTGTTCTGTTTCGCCTTTTCGAGTCCTTTGCGCACGACCTCGAATTCGGCGACGAGCTTCGCCCGTTCCCCGGGAAGGGACATGAGTCTGGTCTTCAGTTCGCGGATGCGCAGATCTTCCGCCTGCAGGGTCAGCAGATCCTTGATGGCTTGTTTCATGATGCGGTCTCCTGTTTGTTTCCCGTTGGTAATATAGCCGTCCTTTTCATAAACATCAAGCGGAAAAACGGAAAGATTCGGCGATTTTTCCTCCGCGCGCAGAAAGTTCCGCATGGTTGAAAATGCGGGGATCGGGAGTATATTAACCGTATGCGGGCTTTCTTGAACAGGCGCCGCATGATATGACAAATCAAAAAGGAGGGAACCATGCTCAAACTCGCCCGGTGCATTCCGCTGTTTGCGCTCGCCGCCGCCTCGTCCCTGTACGGGCAGGCCGTGAGCCGGGACGCGGACGACGCCTCGACCCAGACCCTGCGGTTCGTGCAGGATGACGCCCAGGATTACATGGTGTCGAAGATTTACCACCTGAAGTACATTCAGGCAAACGACATTACGCCGTTCGTGATGGGGATCGTGATGCGCTACAACATGAACTCCACCGTGAACTGCGTGGAGTACGGCGCGGACAACGCGCAGATGCTGACCGTCACATGCCCCGTCCAGATGATGCCCTACGTGGACGATTTCATCGCGAAAGCCGACCGGGATGTCCGCCTTGACGGGAAAATCCCCGGCGACATCGTGAAGGGGACCGGCATCACGCGCGCCGTGTACCGTCCGAAATACCGTTCCGGGCAGGCGCTCCTGAACGTGCTGATCGATTCCGTGATCGGCGAGGGCGTGTACGGCAGCGTGTACGCCTGGGACCGCAACTCCAACCAGATCTACTGGAAAGACAACAGCTCGAACACGCAGTACGTCTACCAGTTCCTCGGCTACCTGGACCGGCCCGCACCGCAGATCACGCTCACGTTCCAGCTCTACGAGGTGCGCGAAAGCACGTTCCGCGACCTCGGCATCGAGTACCTGGCGTGGAAGAACGGACCCGGCATGAATATCTTCCAGGTCGGCTTCGACGTCATCAACGTGACCTCGGCAGGCACCGCCGCCATGAACACCATCACCGGCCCGGTCGGCGGATTCCTGGCCGCGCCGCAGTTCGACGCCAGCTTCATCCGGCTTCTCGCGCAGCGCGGCAATGCGAAGATCACGGACACCGCCACGCTCACCGTGGCGAACTCCGACAGCGAAAGCTATTCCCTGCTGTTCAATCCGCAGCTGCAGAACATCGTGAAGAGCGACAACGACGCCATGAGCGTGGTCGGCGACAAGCTGGAGCTGCCCGAGGGGTTTTCGCAGGTCGGGCTGACGATCGACCGCCCGCTGGTGAATCTCCATTACGGCGAATCGCAGGCCGGTTATCCCGCGAGCGAGGCGTTCTCCGTGAACAACTATGAGCCGGGGACATACGCGGACATGAACGGCACACTCTTCTTCAGCTACAGCGTGCAGACCGCGAACGTGGTCGAGCGCGCGGGCGACGGCACCGAACTCGTTGAGACCAGCGAGATCGCGAGCGACGCGCTCATCCCGCTCAACGAGGAGATCGTGCTCGGCCAGTGGGACAAGGAGCAGGACGTGGAGCAGACCATCGGCATCCCGTGGCTCTGCCGCATCCCGGTCCTCAAATATCTTTTCAGCACCGTCACGACCAGCCGCGAAAACACGCGCGTCTACCTGACCGTGACCGCCCAGATGCTGGACACCGCACATCCGCAGACGCTGGACTTCGAGTCCGGTGAGCTGAAAAAAGTCGAAAAGGCGGAAGGAGTCATGCAATGAAACAATTCAATCTCATTTTTGCGATAGCGGTGACGGTCTTTATCCTGCTGGATTTGAACCTGCGCGCCGCCGATCTGCCCGGCGTTCCCCGCGATTCCAACTTCAACAACACCGGGGGCTACGACGCCACGCGCGTTGTCGCCCGCCTGAACGTGAACGTGGATTCTGGCACAAAAGTCGTGCATTTCATCCGCGACAACAATGACCCGCGCGTCGTCACGAAGACCTACCTGCTCCAGCACGTCGACCCGTACGAATTCCGCGACTATCTGCGTCAGATGGTGCAGACCAAGCGCGTCGGCAACACCATGCTCCAGCAGCAGTACCCGTCGAACACCGCCGCGCCGTACGCGGCCACGGAAAGCTCCGTTGAGCTCGGTCCCGCCAACGCCCAGCCCGGTTACACGCCGCCTGTCCAGCTCGGCAGCAACACCGCCGTGGAGTGCCTGAAGTACGTCGACGGTACCGGACTGCTCATCGTGAGCGCCGAGGAGTACAGGTTCTCCGACTCGGAGAACGGCATCGGCATCGACACGCTCGTTTCCATGCTGGACGACCCCGCGCTCGGCGCGCTGAACTACGGCTACCAGATGTACATCTACATGCCCAAGTTCGTTCCCGCCCGCAACCTGATGCCGCTGGTCGAGAACGTCGGCATGAACATCAGCGACGTGACCGAACTGTGGCAAGGCATGGACATCGTGGCGTATGACCCGGATCTGAACTGGCTTATCTTCGACGTCTGCAACTACTCCTGCGACAACATCGCACACATGCTTTCCAAGTTCGACGTGCCGGTCCCGCAGGTCCGCCTGAAGATCAAGGTCTATGAGCTCGACACGGAGAACGACGACCGCATCGGCATCGACTTCCAGGGCTGGAAGAACAACGAGGGCGCGGATTTCTTCTCCGTCGGCGGGCGCTACCGCAACAACTGGTCGTCCGTCTACAGCGGCGGCATCGGCCCGGTCGCGTCCTACGGCTCCGAACGCACCAGCTACTTCAACTTCAATCCGAAGTGGAACACGCGCTACATCGACTTTCTGGAGTCGCGCGGACGGGCGAAAGTCCTGCACACCGGCGAAATCTGCATTCGCAACGCCGCAGAGGGCGCGACGTTCGCCCGCACCACGCAGCTGCTCTACTCCGACGATTCCGCCGCCGTCTCGAAAGCGCAGGCCACGCCGGACATGGGCGTCGGTCCATACGAGCTCCTTTCCCAGGTCATCGGCGCGGTCTTCGACAAGGGCGACCCGCTTCCCGTCGGCAAAGGCGAGGCGCAGGAGATCAAGGCATTTTCCGGATTCGGGTTCACCATGACCGTGAACAACGTCTCCGTGAACCTCGAGGAAACGCGGTTCGACGTGACGCTTTCCAATTCAAGCCTGCTCGGGTTCCAGTCGAACGGCGCGCCGCGCATTTCGAACGGCAACGTGGTGAAGCAGGTCGTGAGCTTGCCGCACGGCAAGGACACGTTTGTGATCGGCGGCCTCACCAAGCAGGAGGAGGTCGAGTCGCGCACGGGCGTGCCGTGGCTGATGGACATCCCGCTGGTCGGCTACCTTTTCAGCTCGGTCTCCAAGTCGGTCAAGCACACCGAACTGGTCGTGATGGCGCAGTGCGAATGGGATGCGCCCGCCGACAAGCCCGAGCTCAAAAACACCTCGAAAGCGGAAACGCGCGGCGCGCCCATGGCTGTTCCGGTCATGCCCGCGCAGAACATCCCGGCGGATGTCCCGCGGCCTCAAATTTGAGCGTGGAAAGGATTTGATCCATGAAACAAGTCATTTTCACCGCGGCCGCCGCGCTTTGCGGCCTGTTTCTCGCCGCCTGCGTGGTCGTCGAGTCGGATGATTTCGACATTATAGAACCGGACGAAGCCGAGCTCGCGCGTTCCGTGTCGCTCGGAAACAACATCCTCGCGTCGTTCCGCGACGAGGACTACGCCAAACTGGTGCGGAATCTCCCGGGACCGCTCGGCACAAAGATGACCGAAAAGGACTTCCGGACCTCGTGCGACAACTGGCGAGACACGCTCGGACGCATTCGCGACTACGAGTACGAATTCGAGCTGGAGACGCCCGCCGTGCGGAACCTCATCTGGAAAGTCGCGTTCGAACGCGACGCCAGCGGCGGCAGGCCGGTGAAGCAGGACATGCTCTTCCGCCTCGTGACCGGGCAGGTCGACGGCGAGACCGAGGTCCTGTCCTGCGGGTTCCTGTAAGCTCAATTTGGAAAAAAACGGGCGCGTTTCCCGTGATAAGGAGACGCGCCCGGAATCAATCTGTTTTGAGGAGAGATCACTTCACCGGTTTCAGGATGATGCTGCTCACGTTGAGTCCCTCGGATTTCCAGCGGAGTTCGAGCGAGTGCCAGCCCTGCTTGAACTCGACCGGGTAGGACTTCGTGGAGACCCATTTCTGATCGCCGCCGGTGGCGTTCGTGTTGAACGTCGCCGCGATCTTGCCGTCCAAGTACAGCTCGAGCGAGAGCTGCGCCAGCGTGTTCGCCTGGCCGCTCGCCACGCGCGCGGAGACTTCGTACTTGCCGTCCGCCATGGCATGGACCACGTAACGCGCCACGCTGCCGACCGAGGCGTTGAAGATGGCCTTGCCGCCGCCTTCGTCCTGCGAGGCTTCCAGGCTGAAGCTCTCTGAGGTGATGAATGCAGGGTCCGCGCCGACGTTGATCTTCGCACCCGATGCCGGATCGGGATCAATGATGCGGGCGATGATCGCGCTGAAGTCGATTGTGTATCCGCGTGCATCCGGGCCGGTACCCGCGCGGACGGTCACTGTCTTCAAGACGTCATTCCGCGTGATCGTCTTTTCGACTCCGGCGGGCGTCACGACCTCGATCTTCGCGGCTGCAAAGTCGACACCGGGGAGATAGTAGTTCGTCACGGCAGGATTGAACCCGATCTTTTCGCCGTTGACCGTGATGTCGGTCGGGGCGTTCTTGAGTTCAACGCCGGATTTGCCAGCGTTCGCGGCGACGTCCGCGGCGCTTGGGATGTCGGATTTTGCGTCCGAGGCGACGGTGAACCAGTCTTCGCCGGGCTTGTAGGTGTTCGGGAGGCTGTGCTCCTTGCGGAACGTGCGGGAATTCATCACGTAGTTCAGCACGTTCTTCGTGCTGCGCTGCATTTCGCCGAGCGTGATGCCCGCCTCGATGCCGTCCGGACGGCCCGCGGCGACCCACTGGTTGTAGGATTCGAGCAGGGAGTTGTCTTTGCTGCCGCCTCCTCCGAAGCCGCCCCTGCCGCCGCCGGGGCCGTCGCCGGGCATCAGCACGTCCATCTGGGAACGGACGCGCCACGCGTTGTTGCGGACGTGGAGCGCGTCGGAAGCTCCTTCACGCGCCCACCAGTCGGTCATGAGGGAGCCGGTCCAGCCCCACTGCCCGCGCAGGATGGTGGTGTCGAGGTCGTAGTTGTAGTAGTTCCAGAAGCTGTTGATCTTGTTGTAGCTGCCCATGATGTTGTAGGGCTTGCCGACTTTCACGCAGATTTCGAATGCCCGCAGGTAGATTTCGCGGAGGGCGCGTTCGGAGCAGCGGGAGTCGTTGGCGTTGCGGTTAGTCTCCTGATTGTTCAGCGCGAAGTGCTTCGGCACGGTGGACGATCCGGCTTTCTGGATGCCGCGCGTCATGTAGGCTGCCATGAGCCCGGTGAGGAGCGGGTCTTCAGAGTAGTACTCGAAGTTGCGTCCGCAGAGCGGGTTGCGGTGGATGTTCATGCCGGGGCCGAGGATGCAGTCGACGCCGCTCATTTCCATCTCCAGGCCGACCTGGTAGTACATCGCCTCGATGAGGTCGTTGTTCCAGGTGCAGGCGAGCAGGGAGCCGATGGGCAGGAGCGAGGCGTTCGCGGAGAGGCGCAGGCCGGAGGGGCCGTCGCAGGTCGCGATGGGCGGGACGCCCTTGTCGCGGACGCTCTGGAGCGTGCCGCCGAAGACGGAGGCGTTGCCCGCGGGGCCGAGGCGGCTTCCCATGCCGCCGTCGCCGCGGAGGAGCGTTTCGATCTCAGTGGGCGTGAGCTGGGCGACGAATTCATCCAGTGTGTTTTTGCCGTTCTTCACGTCGATGAGCTTGATGCCCTTGTCGCCGGTTTCCGCCACGGCTTTCGGGAGGCGTTCCTTCACGCGGGCCGGGAGATCGACTTTCGAAACCGGGACGCGTTCCTTGCCGGGGACGAGCTTGCCGTCCTGCTCGACCGGCTTCACGCGGTCGAATGTGACGCTTTCCGAGGCGATGGCGAGGGCGGGTTCGAGCTGTTCGATCACGGCGAGGGAGCCGAGCTCGACGCTGCCGGAAGCCTTCGCCGCGCGGCTGCTGTTCCCGACGTAGAACGTGTACTTGCCGGGTTCGAGGACCCATGCCGCCTGGTGCCCGGTCGCGCCGCCGTCATCGAACGAGGCGAAATCCTTCGCCGGGATCTTGAACGTGAACTTCTGGGATTCGCCGGGTTTCAGCGCATTCGTTTTCCCGTATGCCACGAGGACTTTCGCGGGCTTGCCGAGTTTGCCCTGCGGCGCGCCGCAGTAGACCTGCACGACTTCACGCCCGGAGAACTTCGATCCGGTGTTCTTCACGGTGGCTTCGACGGTCACACCATCCTTCGCGAGGTCGGCGGACTTCACACTCACGCCGGAGATGTCGAAGGTGGTGTAGCTGAGGCCGAATCCGAAAGGATACAGGACCTTTTCCGGGGCGAACGTCTCGAAATAGCGGTAACCGACGTAAATGTCCTCGGTGTAGTTGTTGAACTCGCGGTTGCCGAAGCTCGACGACGACGGATAGTCCTGGTAGGTCTCCGCGATGGCGGACGCGAGCTTGCCGGACGGCGTTTCCTCGCCGGTCAGCACGGACACGATGGCGTTGCCGGTCTCCATGCCGCCCTGCCAGACGTACATGAGGGAGTCGATCTTGTAGTCCTTGACCCATGCCATGTCGATCACGTTGCCGACGTTCAGCAGCACGACGGTCTTCTTGAACGAGCCGGTGACTTCTTTCAGCAGGAACTTCTCGGCGTCGGTCAGGTAGTAGCTGCCGGGTTCGAGCCTGCATTCACGGTCTTCGCCGGCGGCGCGTCCGATCACGAGCACGGCGGTGTCGGCGCGCTTCGATGCCGCCTGGATCTGTTCGGCGGTGATGGGCATTTCGGGCGCGTAGAAAGGCCAGTTGCCCCAGCCGCCCGCGCGGAGCGGATTTGCTTTCGCCCATGCCGTGTAGGTGTCGAGGAGCTCCTTGTCGGGCACGATCTTGTCGGTCTTGGCGAGGGCGTCGGTGAGCGTGACGCGGTACGGCGGCTTCACGTCGCCGCCGGAGCCGTAGCCGACCAGGAAGGTCTGGACCTGCGTGATGCCGAAGAACGCGACGGGCTGGGCGCCGTCCTGTCCGAGCGGGAGCGCGTTGTTGTCGTTCTTGAGCAGCACGATGCCTTCGGCGGCGGCGCGGCGTGCGTATTCCTGCACGGCAGGGTTCACGGCGGCGAATGCCTGGAGGGAGAGCATGGCGGCGGCGACGGCGCAGGACGCTTCTGCCGCGACCTTGAATTTGAGGAACGGGATGTGGAATTTCATGGGGACTTTTCTTTCAGCTTGGAATCAGGTTGACTGGGGGGATGTTCCGAAGAAAAACGGCTGCCTCTTCGCGGAGACAGCCGTGCGAGTCGGTCCTTACTTGAAGCTGGCGGCGGTCAGTTCGACCGAGCCTTTCTTGCCGGTGAGGTCGACGGTCTTGCCGTTGTAGCGTGCCACGAGCGGGATCCCGGTGAGGTCGGAGATCACGGCCTTGCCGAGCGTGCCGTTCTCCCACTGGATGGCGACCGTGGCGTTGCCGCGTGCCTTCAGGCCGGAGATGTTGCCTTTCGGGAGCGCCTTCGGGAGGCAGGGCAGGATGTCGATGATGGTCTTGCCGTCGGCGGTGGTCTCCTGCGACTGGAGCAGGATCTCGATCATGCCGGCTGCGCCGCCGAAGTTGCCGTCGATCTGGAACGGCGGGTGCGCGTCGAAGAGGTTGTTGTAAGTCTTGCCGGGGCGAATCAGGTTGCCGACGAGCCGCCATGCGCGGTCGCCGTCGAGGAGGCGCGCCCACAGGTTGATCTTCCAGCCCATGCTCCAGCCTGTGGCGTCGTCGCCGCGTGCGTTCAGGGAGACTTTCGCGGCATTGAAGAGGTCGGTGTCGCTGGCGCGGATCACGTTGCCGGGGAACACGGTGAAGAGGTGGGAGACGTGGCGGTGCTGGTTTCTCGGATTGTCGTCCGGGTGATCGTCCTGCCACTCGCGGAGCTGTCCCCAGGTGCCGATGGTGAACGGCGGGAACTTCTTCATGGCGGCTTCCATCTTCGCGCGGAATTCGGGGTCGTCATTGAGGAGCTTCGAGCTCTCGATGGTGGCGCGGAAGAGCGCGGTCAGGATGCCGGTGTCCATGGTCGGGGAGGCGCAGAGGCCGCCCTGTTCGGGGGAGTAGGACGGGATGGTGACGAGGACGCCGCCGTGGTTGGGGTCGGGCTGGAGGAAGTCGAGGTAGAACTTCACGGACTCTTTCATGACCGGGTAGTGCTTGCGGAGGTCGTCGAGGTTGCGCGTGAACTCGTAGTGGTCCCAGAAATGGAGGCAGAGCCATGCGCCGCCCATGGGCCACATGCCGGTGGGCGAGAAGTCGATCGGGCCGCACTGGCGCCAGAGGTCGGTGTTGTGGTGGGCGACCCAGCCGTTGTCGACGTTGTAGAGCTTCTTGGCGGCTTTCTTGCCGTTCGGGACCATCTCGTGGATCATGTCGAAGAGCGGTTCATGGCATTCGGAGAGGTTCGCGGTCTCGGCGGGCCAGTAGTTCATTTCCGCGTTGATGTTGATCGTGTACTTGCTCTGCCACGGCACGTTCACTTCTTCGCTCCAGATGCCCTGGAGGTTCGCAGGCTGGCTGCCGGGGCGCGAGCTGGCGATCAGCAGGTAGCGTCCGAACTGGAAGTAGAGGGACGCCAGGTCGGGATCGAGCGGGACGCCGTTCTGCCTGCGCGCTTCGAGGCGCTGGTCGGTCGGGAGGTCGGACGGGGTGCCGCCGAGGTCGAACGAGACGCGGTCGAAGAGCTTGCGGTAGTCGGCGATGTGCTTTTTCTTCAGAGCGTCGTAGTCGACGGTGGCAAATTTCTTGAAGACGTCGTCGATGCGCTTGGCGGGGTCGCCGGAGACGTCGTTGTATGCCACGAACGAGGATTCGATGTCGACCAGGATGACCACGGAATCGGCTTTTTCCACGTCGATGCCGCGCGCGTTGGCGGTGAGCTTGCCGCCCTTGTTGAACACGCGTCCGGTGATCTGGAACTTCGTGGCGCCCTGGATGCCATTGTAGTCGATGGTGCGTCCAGTGAGGGTCATGGTGTTTCCGCCGACCGTGACGTTCTGATAGTCCTGCGGAGTGCCGAGGAACGTGGAGAGCGTGATGCTGGCGGGCTTGTCGGCGGTGAGGCGGACGACGACCACGCGGTCCGGGTAGCTGGCGAAGTATTCGCGGGTGTAGGTCACGCCGCCGCGTGTGAACTTGGTCTGCGCGACGGCCTCGCGGATGTTCAGGCTGTGGATGTAGCCGGTCACGTCGCCGTCGCCGGTGTCCTGGTCAAGCCCGAGCGCGCCTGCCACTGAAAACGCCATTTCGGCGCTCGGACGGGAGATGAAGCTGCTGTTCGCGATGTTTCCTGCCTGGTCCGCCTTGCCGTCGAAGATGAGCTGGCGCATCTGCGCGAGCTTTTCGGGCGTGGCGTCCGGGTTCAGGTGGTCATACGGACCGCCCGCCCAGATCGTGTCCTCGTTCAGGATGAGATATTCGCGTTCGGGACGGCCCGCGATCATCGCGCCCATGTGGCCGTTGCCGATGGGGATCATGTCGGTCCACTGGGTCGGCACGCGGCGGAACCAGACGGTGAGCGGATCGGACGGCGCGGAGGCGTCGCTGGAGACGTTCACGCCGCGGATGGGGAAGAGCGGCACGCCGCCGGTGATGGGCTTGGCGGCCTTGACGTCCCAGGAGTAATTCGCTTTAGCATCGGTAAAACCCGTGGCGGCGTCGGGAGCTGCGTTGAGCTTCGCGATCTCGTCTGCGGAGAGCGCGCGGTCCCACAGAGCCACGTAGTCGATGCGTCCGTTGAACCGGCTGTTGCCGTTTGCGTCGGACCCGATCGCCATCGGGCGCCACGTGGGCTCGCCGATCACGTTGTTGGCGCGGGACTGCGCGATGCGTTCGCCGTCGGCATAAACCTCGAAACGGTGTTCTTTCTGGCTCGCCACGATGACGAGCTTCACGGGCTTGTCTTTCGGCAGACGGCTGCCGTCGATGTTGGCAGCGCCCTGGACGCCGTTCAGGCGGAGACCGCCCTGCTGTGCAGGCTGCTGGCCCCAACCGCCGCCACCGCCGGGTCCGCCGCCGAAGCCGCCGCCGAAGCCGCCGCCACCGAAGCCGCCGCGTCCTCCGCCACCGCCTCCTGAGAGCGAGAAGCCGCACTGGCCGCCCTGCTGATGGAGCAGCGTGCCGGTCCAGGCATCGCTTTCCGCCGTGACGGCGATGGTCATTTCATGCGGGGTCGAGAGCAGGCGTCCGACGGGCGTGGAAAGTGGCTGCGAGGGTTCCGCCGCGGCGGACGAGATCGCGGCGAAAGCCACCAGTGCCGAGCAAAGCAGGAAGCGTTTCATGATGATTCTCCTAGAAACTTTAGGGCACCTCTAAAAATTAGTTTTCGGCGGCTTTTCGCGTCTGTGCAAAGTCCAATTGGTAAGATTTTCGGTGGTTACCTTCAGGTAGCCACGCTCAAATCTTCCTGCATTGTCCTGTTCGCCTATACACTGAAAATCCATCCGATCAAATTTTTGGAGTTACCCTTGAGGTTGAATTCGGGTTTCAAGGTGAATATAGCATGAAGTCAAGCCGTTTTCAAGACGCTTTCCGCCCTTTGCAGGAAAAATGACCCTATTTTATAAGAATATTAACGTTAAAGCGCCGTTCTTAACGCGATCATCCGCCGGACGGACGTCTCCCGGCGTTCACTGCATCATTTCTTCGCCGCTTGCCCTCGTCATGGCGTTGATGCGCTTGGCGAAATCGGGCGTGGTGGCGAAACACGGGAAATAGTTCCCTTTCCACCAGATGGTCCGGCAGGTGGGATAGACGTTTCCGTACCAGGTGGAGCCTTGAAGCAGCATCACGCCGTAGACGTAGATACGCCCGAATTGCTGCGGCTGCGCCACGAATCCGCCGTCCCACGAGGCCGCCCATCCGAGCGTGCCGTTGGTCAGCTCCGTGATGGATGTGAGGGCGATGCGGCCTGGCGCGCCCGGGAGCACGATCGGAGAGTCCGCGGGGACCAGGATGCCGCCGCCGGAGCTTTGTGTTTGCGGGAGGTCGTTGTTTGTGGATGCCGGCCCGGAGAAGAACCACCCTGGCTTCGAGTCGAGCATGAGGCGGTCGCGCATGTCCCACATCAGTGCGTCGCGCGATTCCGGCGTGAGGTCGGCGAAGCTCACTGTCTTTGTGGTGATGCTCCCGTCCGGCAGGCGTCCGGTCACGACGACACGGGAGCCGGACATGCTGTCGACGGTGGCATTTTCGAGCGTGACGCCGTTGAGCAGCCGGATCACGTAATCGGACGGCGGCGCGGCGGACAGCAGCGCGCAGGCGAGTGCCAGCACGGCGGATAACATAACGCGTTTCATGGGTTCCCCTCCTTTTTTGTTTGTTTTGAAGCCCCGGATGGGCTTACGGCGCGGGTTCCGGCTGCGCCGCCACATCGGCAGGCGAATTGCTCCAGAGCAATGCCAGGTTCGAGCCGCGCACCCAGCCCTCGTCGTTGTTTTCCAGCCGCACGCGCACCCAGTCCATGCGGTTCTCCTCGATGAGGACTTCCGCGCCGGGTTTCAGGTACTGTTCCACGCGGCCCGACTCGGCGGACGGCAGGCTGTACAGCGGCGTGTTGCGGACGATGACGACGGCTTCCCGCGCCGGATCGTCGGCGGAGACTTTCGCGATGAGCGCGGCCGAACAGATGACCGCGACCACGATCCCGGTATAGAACGGCCATTGCCACAGGCTGGAAGACCGCCGGACGAACATGCCGAAAGCGAGCAGGATGAGCGTGAGGCCGCATGCGCACAGTACGAGCCATTCGTCCACGCGCAGGAAATCGCGCGCCGCAGCCATGAAGTCCGCGGGCGATTCCACGCGGTACTTGGGCGGCAGGAGCAGTTTCCGGCGCGTCAGCTCCAGGTTTCCGGAGATGTCGGAGTCGCGCGGCTGGAGGTGGCGGGCGCGTTCGTAGCAGACCAGGGCGCGCGGGTAGTCGCCGAGCTGGTAGAAGCAGTTGCCCATGTTGTAGAGCAGGGCGGGCGAAACGTTGCGCGGGTCGATCTTCGAGGCGTAGTAGTCCAGCGCCTGCCGGAACTGTCCGGCGTCGTAGGCGGTCTTCGCCTCGTCGGAGTTCTTCGGCAGCGCTGCGGCTTCTTCTGCGGTGGCGGTTTCCTGCGGCTGCTCATCCGCGGCATTCGCGGGCACGGCGAGGAAGAGCGCGGCAAGGACTGCGGCGAGGACGCCGAACTTGCGGACCGCGGACGCGAGCTGTTTGCGGAATTTCTCGTTGAGTTCATCCCGGAGCGATGGCATCCATGCGATGTTCGCGAGGTCTTCGAGCTGGCGGCCCAGTTCGGGCGATTGCTCCTTCACGCGGGACGCCGTTTCGCCGAGGGCGGTTCCGGGCGGCAGGTCGAGCATGTCGTTGAAGAACGCGCTCAAATCTGCGCCGACCTTGTCCGGCAGGTCCTGCGGCGGCGTCTTTTCGATGGCGGATGCCAGCGCGGCGCGGCGTGAACGAGCGTCGATGCGCCTGCGTGCGGAGGGATCGGATTCGAGGGCGCGTTTCCGCGCTGCGGCAACGGCGCTTATGCCCGCGAAAGCGAGTCCGGCGAGAAGCAGGCCGAGCGAAATCCAGAGCGCGTTCAAGATCAGCGGGATCGCCACGCGTCCGCCGTCGTTTTCGTTGTGCAGGTAAAGGATGCTTTCCGGGGCGGACGCCGTGCCCGGACGCGAGATCAGGTCGGGATCGGCGTTCACGACCGCGGCGCCCGCCGGGATCGCCGCGACGCCGGATGCGGCCTTGTCGACCTGGATCGTCTGTTCAAATTTGAACGGGATGTATTTGCCGGACGCGGGATCGAACGTGGAGCAGGAGAACGTGATGGTCTGTTTCCCCTCCTCGACGGGGATGAGGATGCAGTTCACGGAGACGCCGGACGCCGTTTCCTTCGTTTCGGGCGGATAGGCGCGGAAGTGTTCCGGCTCGATCTTCGGCATGTTCAGCATCTCGGTCTGGTCTTCGCCGGTGAAGTTGATCTTCAGGCTCAGCGGTTCGCCGATGCGGTACGGCCCGGGCGAAAGGGACGCCTCCGGCTCCCATTTGCCGATGAGCCCGACGTACGGCGCGTCGGCGGGCGCCGCGGGGAGCGGCTTGATCGTGATGACCGGCGAGGCGCCCCGGAGCGTGCGGCGCGTACTGTTGAACGCGGAGAAGAAATCGCGTTCGTCGAGCAGGATGGCGTTCGTTTCGGAGAGGAGCTGGAGCTGTCCGGCGGAGAGCGCGCGGAATTTGGAGTCGAAATCGTACACGGTGTACGGGATGTTCCCGAGGCGCTGGTTGTGGCTGGAGACGGACTCGAAGTTCGGCGCTTCCGGGTTGATCTTGCGGTAGTCGTGGAACCGGATGGACATCCTGCCGTTGGCGGACGTAATCTCCGGGTAGTTTGTGAGGCGGAGTTCGTAGGGCGTCCGCACGAAAATGGAGAGCTGGAGCGGTATCTCCTCGCCGACCCAGAACGAGGCGGGCTTGCCTTCCTCAACGCCGGGGATCGTCATGCGGGCGTAGACCGGCTCATTGGAATTGGTCTGCGCCGGGTCGATCTTCGGCATGGCGGAAATCTTGATCTTGAACGGCTCCGTCTTTTCCGGCTGGCGCGAATTGCCGTTCACGATGACCTCGAACGACGGGACCGTGAATTCGCCTTCCTCGCGGGCGGTGAACGGCACGCGGAGTGTGTATCTTGAGGAAGTCACGCCGTTGATGATGGACATGCTGGACCCGCTGGAAACGCCGCTGTTCCACTCGATGCCGGAGACGCGCCTGGGCATTTCCTTGATCTGCAGACGGCTCACGTTTTCCGCCGAGATCTCCATGTAGCCGCGCATGCCGACCGTGATGTTGCGCGGCTGGACGGTGATTTTCAGGTCGGCGGCCGCTGCTGCGAACGCGAGAAGAAAGAGGAAGAAAGCGAAGAATCGGGAGAATATTTTACTGCTGAGCATGGCTTACCAGTCCTTTTCCACACGGTTGTTCAGCCGGCTTGAGCGCGATTGGTTGACGTCCTTGAAATCAAGTTCGTCTTTCGACATCATATTGAGAACGGCCTCCGCCTGCTGTTTGTCCATGTCGCCCTGATCCTGCTGCTGCGCTTCCCGGGGATCGGCCTGCTGGGGCTGCCCGTTCTGCTGCTCGGGCTGTTCGTTCTGCTCCTGGTCGTCCTGGTCGCCCTGCTGCTCCTGCTGATCCTGTTCGCCTTGTTCGCCCTGCTGTTCCTGCTGGTTGCGGTTCAGCGTGTCGAGGGCGTTCTTCAGGTGTTCTTCGGCCTTTTCGCCGTTGCCCTGTTCCTGCTCCTCACGGGCTTTCTGGATTTCCTCGCGGGCCTGCTGCGCGGCCTGCTTCTGGCGTTCCTGGTTCATCTCGGAGGCTTTCTGTTCAAGTTCGGAGACTTTCTCCTCAGCCTGACGCGTCATGTCCTGCGCGGATTGCTGATCCTGCTCGGAGGACTGCTGCTGGTCGTTTTGTTCGCCCTGCTGTTCCTGGTTTTGTTCAGAGGACTGCTGATCCTGCTCGGAGGACTGCTGTTGCTGGTCCTGCTGCTGTTGCTGGTCCTGCTCGCCTTGCTGCTGGTCCTGTTCGGACTGCTGGTCCTGCTGATCCTGATTCTGCTGGTTTTCCTGCTGCTGCTGGTCATGGGCCTGCTGCGTCTGCTGGCGTGCCTGTTCCATGAGCTTCTTCAGCTCCTCGATCTGCTTTTTCATCTGCTCGGCCTGCTTCCGGTCCGCGAGAAGAAGCTGCTGGTTGCGGATGACGGATGCGTCCCCGGAAGCGGAACGCATGCTTTCGCGGTAGAGGTCTTCGGCGCGGTTGAGGCGGTTGATGGCTTCGTCGACACCCTTGCCCGCGGCGTCGAGGTCCTGCATCTGAAGCTTTTCCGCGGCGTCCTGCAAACTGGTGCGGGCGTCGAGGTGAGAGATCACGCCGATGTTCTGATAGGACGAAGCGCGCACGAGAGGCTCCTTTTCGGATGCGGCGATGGCGCGTTCATAGAAAGACTGGGCTTTTTCGTTGTCGTGTTCGACCTGCTGCTGTTCCAGCCCGCTGTTGTAGAGTTCGGAAGGCGACTTGACAGGCTCCTGCGCTGCTTGTTCCTGTTCCGTTTCCGCAGCGGCGTCCGCCTGGATCTGTGCTGCCTGTGCGGGAGCGGCCTGCGCGCTGGTTTGCGCGGGCAATCCGAAAAGCAGAAGCGCCGCGAGCGCAAAGACCGTCTGAATCGTGCGCGGGCGCGTTTCCGAGACGCAGAAGAAAAGCGCGAGCAGGACGATGGCTGCGGTGAGCGGGTATGCGGGACGCTCGATGGGGCGGAACATGGATACGGAGTCCTCGCTTTCCCTGCGGTCGAGCATCTTGATGCGCGTTTCGAGTTCGTCGATGCCGCTGTATGCGGCGGTGCTGCGGACATAGATGCCGCCCGTGCGGCGCGCAAGCTCGGTCAGTTGCGGCTCGTTGAGCGGGCTTTTGACCGGGTTGCCGCTCCGGTCCGTGAGCACACGGAGCTGGCCGTCCTCGCCCGGGACGCGGATGACAGCCGGGTTCGCCGGGTCGCCGACGCCGACGGCGAAGATCGGTATCTGCGCCTTTTCGAGTTCGCCGACGACGGATGCGCCGCGTCCTGTAAGTTCGTCGCCGTCCGTCACGAGGATGACGGCCTTGTGCGTGCCCTGCGCGCCCTTGAACGCCTTCACGGCTTCCTCAAGCGCGAGCTGGACGTTTGTGCCGCCGACGGGAATCGTGTCGGTGTCGAGGTCGTCCACCAGCCGGATGAAGCTGGCGCGGTCGACCGTGAGCGGGCAGACGAGGAACGCTTCCCCTGCAAATGCGATCAGTCCGAACCGGTCGCCGGGATTGTTCTTGACGATTTCGCGCACGAGCCACTTGGCATGGCCCATGCGGCTAGGCTTCACGTCATCGGAGAGCATGCTCCGGGAGACGTCGAACAGCACCAGCAGGTCGCGGCCCGTGGAGGTGTCCTGCATGACCTGCTTGCCCCAGGACGGACGCGCGGCGGCGACTGCCAGGAGCAGGACGACAAGGGTAAGAAGAATGATGCGGAAAACACGTTTGCCGTGCGAGGCGTTGGAGAACTGCGCGGCGCGTTCATCCGTGCCGAACATCTTGCGAAGAAGTTTGCCGCGGCGCGCTCCGCCCGCGATCGCCGCCGCGAGGATCAACGGGATGATCCAGAGCAGATTCCATAATATGCTACCATTCAAGAATGACATGACGCTGTGCTTCCTCCGGGCGGGACTAGCCGCCCACGGGTTGTGTTTCCGGGAAAAGGGACGCCCGGCCGTCCCCGCCGGACCTCCGGCCTCCGGTCCCCGGACGGGAAACGGAGCTGCGCGGATGCTGCGGGGAACCCGGCATCAGAACCCTTAGACACGTCATTTCGCGGTTTGTTCCATGGGGGTCCGGGCATGCGCCGCAAATTTCCGGCACAAATCCTTGAACTGGTCGCCCCGGTCCCTGTAATCGCGGAACATGTCCATGCTGGCGGTGGCGGGCGAGAGCAGGACCACGTCGCCGGAAACGGCGTGCGCGACGGCATCCCCGACAGCTTCTGGGAACGTCGCGCACAAGGAGAACGGCACGGCTTCCTTTTCGAGATATGCGGTGATCTTCTGCCCGCACGACCCGAAGACTACTGCGTGTTTCAGGTGCTTCAGGCTCGGGGCGAGTTCCGCGAAATCCATGTCCTTGTCCAGTCCGCCCAGCAGGATCACGACGTTGCGGTCGCCCCCGACTGCTTCGAGCGCGGCGTTCACGGCATGGGGATTGGTCGCTTTCGAATCGTTGATGTATTGGATGCCGTCCGCAGTCAGGAAGCGTTCCAGGCGGTGCGGACCGGACTCGAATTTCGCGAGCGCATCCGTCACGGCGGGATCGAACGGGGCGTCTTCACCTTTGACTGCCGACAGAAGCGCGAGCGATGCCAGCGCATTTTCCAAATTATGAACGCCTTTCAGCGCCAGTTTTTCAATCGGAAGAATGGCGTGCCCGCGGAATGCGAGAGCTCCGTCTTTCAGCGTGAAGTCGGCGGGCATGTCCGCCGAGAACGTGCAGGCGCGTTGCCCGGCGGCGGGCTTGAACCGGTCCAGGATGCGCGCATTCACCACGCAGGCGGCGGCAGGATCGCCGAGGAGCTTGAATTTCGCGGCGGCGTACGCCTCCATGCTGCCGTGTCGGTCGATGTGGTCGGACGCAAGGTTCAGGACCGCGGCGGCGACCGGATGCGGCACAGGCATGATCTCGAGCTGGAACGAGCTGATCTCGACGACAGGGAGGTCCAGTTTCCCGTCGAGGCAGTCAATCGCGGCGTCGCTCATCGCGTAACCGTTGTTGCCGCAGGCGCACGCCCGGACTCCGGCGGCGCGGAAGAGTTCGGCGGTGAGCTCGGTCGTGGTCGTCTTGCCATTGGTGCCGGTGATGCCGACGAACGGTTTGCCGCAGGATTCGAGCGCGAATTCCAGTTCGCCCAGAAGCTGCCCGGAGACTTCGGCAAGTTTCGCCCGCACGGGATTTCCCGCCCGGAATCCGGGGCTCAGGATGGTGCGGCTGAAATGCGGGAGCGGGTCCTCCGCGCGGAATCCGAAGAAGACGGATTCGGGCTGTTTGGGGAGCGAGGCGGCGAACGCCCGCAGGGAATCGTTGTCCTGTTCGTCGAGGAGCGCGAACGCGATGCCGAGCCTGGCGGCGAGTCTGGCGGCCGCCCTGCCGCTGACGCCGCATCCGGCGATGAGGACCGGGCCGCCGTTGAGTTCAGAAGTCATAGGTCATTTCCCTTAAAAAAACGATGGCCGGATGCCGCCTGAAGCCGTTGCGGCGATCCGGAAAAAAGACGATCCAAACTACTGTACACGCGGATCGCGTTTTTTCAAGGCTGGCGATGTGGCGCATGCGGTTTTTCTTCGTTCCGCGGGGCGACGGGGCGGCGCGCTTTCCCGAAAAACGGCGAATCGTGCCACAAAAACGACTTTTCCACTTGCCAAACGCACGTTGACGCGTTACATTATGTAATGGCGGGCATCAGGACCCCGCCAGGAAGGGAACCAATGAAAGACACCAAAGACACCCAGGACATGGATTTCAAGGAGACGAAGGACCTCGTGTCCTCCGTGCCTGTCAATATAACCGTTTCGGGGGAAAATGGGAACGATTCGTCCAAAAACGATTCCTCCGAGGACAGCATCGTGGATGCCCCGTCGCTCATCCTGAGCGGCATCGTGGTGTTCCCGTATGCCCTCACGCCGCTCGTGCTGAACGATCCCGGCATGATCGCGCTGATGGACGCCGCATCGTCCGGGGACCGCATGATCGCGCTGTTCCCGGAGATCCCGGACGACGAGTCCATGCGGGAGCTGATCAAGGGCAAGGCTTTCGACCCGAACGCAAGTTCATTTCTGCTCAATAAGCGCCGCATTTCGTCCGTCGGCGTCCTCGCCCGCATCGTTAAGACGCTGAAATTCCCGGACGGCACGGTCCGCGTGCTGGTGAGGGGCATTTCCCGCTGCCGCTTCATGGCGCTGGTGCCGGGAAAGCCGTACATGGTCATGAGGGTGCATCGCATCCCCGCCATGCAGGATACGTCCATGGAGACGGTGGCGATGGTCCGCAACGCGACCAAGCAGTTCCAGGAAGTGATTTCGTTCGCGCCGAACTTCCCGGAGGAGCTGAAGATCGCCGTCCTGAACATGACGGACAATTCGCGCATCACGGACGTTATCGCCGATACGCTCAACATCTCTTTCGCGGAGAAGGTCGTCCTGCTTGCCACCCTGGACTTGCAGGACCGCCTGCATTTCCTGACGATCCTCCTCAACCGCGAGCTTGAGGTCCTGCGGCTCGGCTCCGAAATCCAGAGCCAGGTGCACGATGCCATGTCGAAGCAGCAGCGCGAGTTCTTCCTGCGGGAACAGCTCAAGCAGATCAAGGAGGAGCTCGGCGAGGGGAACCGCAACCCGGACGTGGCGGTGATCACGAACCGGATGGAGAAAAAGAAGCTTCCCGATCCGGTCCGCGCCATCCTCGAAAAGGAGATCGAGCGCCTCAATATGGTGCCGCCGTCCTCGCCTGAGTACAATATCTCCTACACCTACATCGACTGGCTCCTCAGCGTCCCGTGGACCGAAGCCACGCAGGACCGCGTGAACGTGAAGGACGCCGCCGCGATCCTGGACGCCGACCACTACGGCCTCAAGGACGTGAAAGAGCGCATCCTCGAATTCCTCTCCGTCCTCCAGCTCAAGAAGAACCACAAGTCGCCGATCATCTGCTTCATCGGCCCGCCCGGCGTCGGCAAGACCTCGCTCGGACGTTCCATCGCCGTCTCCCTCGGCCGCAAGTTCGTCCGCATGTCGCTCGGCGGCATCAAGGACGAGGCCGAGATCCGAGGTCACCGCCGCACATACATCGGCGCGCTCCCGGGGCGCATCATCCAGGGGATGAAGCGGGCAGGGACGGTCAATCCTGTGTTCATGCTGGACGAGCTCGACAAGCTCGGCAACGACTACCGCGGCGACCCGGCTTCGGCGCTGCTCGAAGTGCTTGACCCGGAACAGAACAAGGCGTTCAACGACCATTATCTCGAGGCGGACTACGACCTCAGCAAGGTGATGTTCATCGCGACCGCGAACGTGCTGGAATCCATCCCTCGTCCGCTGCTTGACCGCATGGAGGTCATCCGCCTGCCGGGCTATACCGCGCTCGAAAAGGAGCAGATCGCGAAACGCTACCTCATCCCGCGCCAGATGGTGGAAAACGGGCTCAACAACTCGTTCGTGCGCTTCAAGCACAGCGCGGCGTACGAGATCATCGAACACTACACCATGGAGGCCGGCGTCCGCAATCTGGAACGCATGATCGCCTCCGTCTGCCGCAAGCTCGTCCGCAGGTTTGTCGAACAGGACGGCGGCAGCGCGCCGGAAAAACCCGTCGTGGTGGACGACGCCCTGGTCCGCGAACTCCTCGGGCCACGCAAGTTTACGAGCGACGAGAGCGAGAACGTCCCGCGCGTCGGCATCGTGACCGGCATGGCATGGACCAGTTTCGGCGGCACCACGCTCGAAGTCGAGGCCGCGAAAATGCCCGGACGCGGCGACCTGAAGCTTACGGGCTCGCTCGGCGACGTTATGAAGGAAAGCGCGCTTGCCGCGTTCAGCTACGTCCGCGGCCACGCCAAGGAACTCGGGATCAACCAGAAGCTTTTCAAGGAAAACGATTTCCATATCCATGTGCCCGACGGCGCCACGCCCAAGGACGGTCCGTCCGCCGGCATCACGCTCGCCACCGCCATCGTTTCGCTCCTCACGAACAAGCCCGTGCGGCCCCGCCTCTCCATGACCGGGGAGATCACGCTCAGCGGCAAGGTCACGCCCATCGGCGGCGTCCGCGAGAAAGTGATCGCCGCGCTCCGCGCCGGGATCCGCGACGTGGTGATGCCCGCCGACAATGAGAAAGACCTGGAGGATGTCCCGCAGGAAGTCCGCAGCAAGATTTCGTTCCATTTCGTCCGTACGATCGACGAGGTCCTGAAGATCGCGATGCCGAAGAACGTCAAGGCATTCGTCCCGAAGCGCTCCGAGGTGCGGAAAGACGAATTCTACGAGTACGACGACTACCTCTTCCAGCAGGTCGAACCCGAGGCGAAAAAGGAGCCTCAGGACGGCGCTGCCTCCGCCGGAGACAAGCCCGAGGAGAGCAAGCCGGAGGCGAAAACGCCCGCCATGCCGCCCGCCGAAGAGAAGAAACCTGAGCCCGAGCCTGCCGCCGCGAAGCCCGCGGAACCGGTTAAACCTGCGGCGCCCGCGAAGCCTGAGGAACCTGATAAAATTGCCAAGCCCGCGGCGCCCGCAAAGACGCAACCTGTCTCCGAACAGAAACCCGAGGACAGGAAACCGGAACCGCCGCCTGCGCCGAAGCCGGAGGAAAAGAAACCGGAACCGCCGCCTGCGCCGAAGCCGGAGGAAAAGAAACCCGAGGAGCCGAAGCCGGAAAGCAAACCCAAGCCCGCGACGCCGCAGTTCGAGTTCAAAAAGCCGACGCTCATCGTGAATTACACGAAGCATCCGAACACCTCGTTCACCGTCGGCCAGATCCCCCTCAAGGCGCCGGAACCGCATCCCCTGCCGGAAAGCAAGCCCGCCCCGGTCAAAACGTTCAAGCCCGCGGAGAAGCTTTCCCTGGATGTGAAAATCGTTACCGAGAAGGAAACCGGACGCCCGGCGGAACTCCCGGTCATTTCGCTGAAATCTTCCGCGAAAGCGGTCCGGGCTGTCCCGGCTGCTTCCCGCAAAGCCCCGGTGCGCAAACCCGCTCCGAAGAAATTCCGTCCCGCGAAGCCGCTGAAGCTTCAGGTCAAGGTGTCTTCCGTCGCGCCGGAAAAGGCGTCCGTCCCGGTCCGTCCCGCGCCGAAACGGAAGGCGTCCGGGAGCGGTGCTCCCTCAGCCAAGAAAGGAAAATGACCATGACGCATTTCTCCCCCCGAATGTTTTTCAGCGCCCTGCTGCTCCTCGCCGTGACGGCGTTTGCGTCCGCGGCGGACGAACCCGAACCCCAAAAGGATTTGCCGCCGGAGATCCTGCAGGCGCTCTTCCCGGAAACGCAGGACCCCGGCAAGATCTCCGCCGAGGCGTTCCTGAGGCTGGCGCGGCGCGCTCCCGCCGGGGAATCCTGGGCGAAAATGGAAGGGACCGCCACGCACCGCCGCAGCGGCTCCAGCGCGGTCAAGGATACGATCCGCGTCGGCATCCGCTTCACCCCCAAGCGCGTGATCGCCCAGCTCGTGTTCGCCGGAAACGAGTACTACGAGATGGGGCAGACGTTTGACACGCCGCCCGTCTTCACGCAGGAGACCGATGTCCCGGACAAGGACAAGACGCGGCTCTCCCTGTACGGCATCATGCCGTCCGACCTGACGCTCGGATTCCTTTACCGCGACCTCGTGCGCGAGGAGAAGCCCGAGAGCGTGAAGACGATCGACTGCCGCGTCTTCGTGCTGAAAGGCGGCGAGAACGACTACGTGCGTGTGTGGCTGAGCAAGGAATACTATTTCCCGCTGAAAGCCCACTGGTTCCGCACGCTCCCGGACGAGAAGACGAAGCCGTACCGCGAACTTGAGCTCGGCGGCGTCAAGAAGGAAAACGATTTCTACGTCGTGCAGGAGCTTTTCCTGTTCGGCCAGGACTGGCGCACCCGCGTCGAGTTCGACAAGCGCGACGCCGGACGGGTTGAGGAGGCGAAAGCCCCCGCCGACCTGTTCCTCTCGAAAGACGATGAAGAGCCCGCGGCTCCGGCGGCGGACAAGGAGTCCGGAAAATGAACTGGCGTGCGGCCGGGACCATCAGGCGCGGACTGCGGCGCGGCGAATCCGGACAGGCGTTCGCCGAGCTCGCGGTCTCGCTGGTCGCGATCCTCGCCGCTTTCATCGGGTTTCTGCTGGTCGCCGCAGTCAGTTCCGACCGCGTTTCCGTGCTCATTAACGCCCGTGAAAATGCCGACCGGGACAGCGCCGCCGGCTTTTCGTCCCAGGAGGGCGAGAGGATCGCTTCCTGGGATTACGGCGACGACAGGATCCCGTTCACGGCGGACGACCGCAAGCAGTCCGGTTCGCCCGAAGACGGCGCGTATTTCAAGGACCAGCTGTCTGACAACACCCGGCTGGTGTCGCTTCTGAACCCGCCGTCTTCGTCGTCAATGAAGAACGATTTCTCCTCGCTTCAGGATTCCAACCTTTTCCTGAACGCCGCCGGCCTGGTGGAAGGCAGAGATAGCACCTCCGACACGTTTCGCAAACATGACATCAGTTCCATTGAAAACGGCATCCAGTGGCTTTTCGGCATCGATTCCGTCCGCATTGAGGAGAAAGTCTACATGCCCACAAGAAGCCGGAAAGAAAGAAGAGACTGACATGAACGATCCCCGCACCAAAGTCATGACGCTGGAGCAGGCGGTCGACGCCCGGCTGAAACTTGCTTCCGCCGCACGCAAGCTCGCGGTCACGAACGGTTGTTTCGACCTGCTTCACCGCGGACACGCCGAATACCTCATGCAGGCGCGTTCCCTCGCCGACCGCCTTTTTGTCCTCATCAATAGCGACGAATCCGTCCGCGCCCTGAAAGGCCCGTCGCGCCCCGTGAACGCGGAGGACGACCGCGCGTTCCTGCTGGCGTGCATGGAGTTCGTGGACGGCGTGATCATATTCCGTTCGTCCCGGTGCGACGCCGAGCTGGCTGCGCTGAAGCCCGACGTTTATGTGAAAGGCGGCGACTACACGGTGGATTCCCTCGATCCCGATGAACGCCGCGCTTTGCTTGATGCACGCTCCGAGATCTGTTTCATCCCGTTCGTTCCCGGCTACTCCACGACCGGGACGCTGAAAAAAGCAGCCGAAAAAGGAGCCTGACCCCCCGATGCTTGTCCCCCTGATCCCCCTGTACGACGAGGCTACTCTTCACCATCGTGTTGATGAACTGGCAGCCGACATCTCCCGCAAATATGCCGGGCTCGAACTCACCGCCGTGGTCGTGATGAACGGCGGGCTTTTCTTCGCGGCGGACCTGCTGCGCCGGATCGAAGTGCCTGTCTGCGTGGACTCCCTGGCGGCCGGCTCCTACCTGCACCACGCCTCCACCGGACAGCTTGCGATGCGCAGCAAGTTGAAACTCCACCTGACGGGACGCCACGTCCTCCTGATCGACGACATCCTGGATACCGGATTCACGCTCGCCGAGCTTCAGAAAAAGATCCTTGCGGATGGCGCGGCCTCCTGCCGTACCTGCGTCCTGATCGACAAGGACATCCCGCCCGAACAGAAGAAAGCGAAAGCCGACTGGTTCGGATTCCGCGCTCCGGCGGAATACCTTGTCGGCTACGGCATGGATTCCGACGAGCTGTACCGCAATCTGCCGGACATCTGCATCTTCCACGAGGATCCCGGCAAATGACGCCTGACGATCCCGCTCCGGCGCCGAAGCCGCCGCTGATGGAGTCTCCGGTCGCCGCCGGGTTCCCGTCCCCCGCCGAACAGTACGCCGAGACCCCGCTCGACCTCAATGAACTCCTCGTCCGCAATCCGCCCGCGACCTATTTCGTGCGTGCGGCGGGCGATTCCATGGTCGGGGCGGGGATACGGTCCGGCGACATCCTGGTCGTGGACCGCAGCCTGGACGCTTTCGACGGGTCCATCGTGATCGCGAACGTGGACGGCGAATTCACTGTGAAGATCCTGCGGAACGCCGACGGGCAGATTGCGCTGGAACCTGCGAATCCGCGCTACCGCCCCATCCGGTTCTCCGAGGGCATGGAGCTGCGTCTTTTCGGAGTGGTGACCGCAGTGATCCACCAGTTCCCGCATCCCGGCGAACATGCATCCGCTTTGCCGTCCGTGCATCCCTCGCGCCGCGGGAAAAAAGACGCCTGAGTTCGCCATTCTTTTTTCTTATTCTTTTCCCCGCCTGTTGGTTACCTCCTCAGCAAGCCGGTTCGCCATTCTTTTTTCCTTTCCTTTTTCCCGCCTGTTGGTTAACTCCTCAGCAAGCCGGTTCGTCATTCTTTTTTTCCTTATTCTTCTTCCCGCCGTCCACGCCCCGCGGTAAAATGAAAAAATGCGAGCGCTAGCGAGCTTACCGAGGCGGCGAAGCCGCCCCCAGCGAAGCGGGGGCGCGAACGCGTCCTAACCTTTTTCTAAGCTGAATTACCTATCCATTAAATTAGTGGAATTATACTTGCAATTCATATGAAAAGGGTGTATGTTATGGCATGACAGGGGAATCCCCTGATTTGTATTCCGAATGGTGTCGGCAAAGGAGACAGGGAATCATGGCAAACAAGAATACGGGGCTTAATGCCGCGAACAGGGCGAAGCAGGACGAATTCTATACACAGCTGACCGACATTGAAAAGGAACTTCGGCATTACAGAGAACATTTCAAAGGAAAGACTGTTTTCTGTAATTGTGACGATCCTTTCGAGAGTAACTTTTTCAAGTATTTTGTCCTCAATTTTAATCGACTTGGACTGAAAAAACTGATTGCCACGTGTTACACGGGTTCCCCTATTGCGAATCAACAATTAAGTCTTTTTGACATCATTGAAGAAACACCGGAAAACGAAAACAAGCCGTATAAAGCTGTCGTTACGACAGTCTATGACAAGACCGGAGACGGCAGTGTTGATATGCTTGATGTTGCCGAATTGTTCAAGTCCGGTGAAAATGAACTTACGGAATTGAAAGGAGACGGTGATTTTCGTTCGCCGGAGTGTCTTGCTCTATTGGATGAAGCTGACATTGTGGTGACAAACCCTCCGTTCAGTCTGTTCCGCGAGTACGTTGCTGTTCTTATTGAACACCAGAAGAAGTTTATTATTATCGGGAATGTCAATGCTCTGAAATATAAGGAAATATTCCCTTTCATTATGGGAAACAAGATGTGGATTGGACCTAGTATCCATTCAGGAGATAGAGCATTCTTTGTTCCCGATGACTATCCCCTTTCAGCTACCGGATGCGGCGTTGATGGGAATGGAAAAAGGTTCATTCGTGTGAAAGGAATTCGCTGGTTTACAAATCTTGAGATTAAACAACGACATGAGGAAATGATTCTTGTAAAACGGTATCATCCTTCTGAGTATCCGAAATATGTCAATTATGATGCTATCGAAGTTTCAAAAACGGCTGATATCCCTTGTGATTATGCTGGAAAGATGGGCGTCCCTATTACGTTTATGGACAAGTATTGTCCTGATCAGTTCGAAATTCTAGGTTACAGCTTGGATTTAGCATGGCCGATAGGTGAATATGCTCCGGTTGGGAAGACCTACACTAAAGGTGGAAACTGTTTTTATCTTGATGTAGGCGAACCTCAATTAAGCAGATTATATGACCGTCTTGTCATTCGTAACAAACACCCGGAAGCACCCAAGGAGGGCTGATCCATGGAGATAAAAGAACTGAAAGTAACCGTCGGCGAAGTCTTCGATGGTTTTTTCAACGATGCCGAGGAAGGCGTGGTCGGCTATTGCGGACGCCTTGACATCCGTCCGAAGTATCAGCGCGAGTTCGTCTACAAAGACAAGCAGCGCGACGAGGTCATCCGCACAGTCATGAAAGGTCTGCCGCTGAACGTCATCTACTGGTGCAAGGTCAAGAAAGACGACGGATCGGACGGGTTCGAAGTGCTGGACGGTCAGCAACGCACGATATCCCTGTGCGAGTATTTGGATGGTTCTTTCTCCGTGGACGACAAATATTTCTACAATCTGCCGAAAGACCAACAGGACAAGATATCCAACTATCCCCTGTTCGTCTATGTCTGCGACGGGACGGACAGCGAAAGACTGGAGTGGTTCAGGATCATCAACATCGCCGGGGAGGAGCTGACGGATCAGGAAATACGGAACGCTGTTTACGCCGGTTCCTGGACCTCAAGCGCCAAGCGTTATTTTTCCAAGACGGGTTGCGCGGCCAGCACACTCGCAGGCGATTATCTGAAAGGATCGTCGATCCGTCAGGAATACCTTGAAACAGCTATTTTGTGGGCGGCGAACAAGGAAACCAAGACGATAGAGGCATATATGGCGGAACACCAAAATGACCCGTCCGCTGTTCAGCTTTGGAATTATTTCCGCTCTGTCATTGATTGGGTTCAGGCCATCTTCCCGAAAAAACGTCCGGAGATGAAAGGGCTGCCCTGGGGGTTGTTCTTCAATCAGCACGGAAACCGTACGGACCTTGACCCGAAAAAACTTGAGCTTGAACTCCAGCGTCTTATGGGCGATGAGGACGTAACGAAAAAGTCTGGAATCTATGAATACCTTTTGACCGGCGAGGAGAAAAAGCTTTCCATCCGGGCGTTCGATCACCGCGATGCGTTAGCCGCCTATGAGAAACAGGGACACAAGTGTGTTTATTGCGGCAAGACGTTTGAGTTTGAAGCCATGCACGCTGACCATATCACCCCATGGAGCAAAGGCGGAAAAACCGTCCCGGACAACTGCCAAATGCTCTGCCGCGACTGCAATTTGAAAAAAGGTGCACAGTAAGCAATTAATCTCATAAGGGAAACTATCTTTTTCTAAAACATACAATGGATATTCCGAAAAATCTCGAACTGACAGGATTGTGGTTTCTCCCAGATACCCCCGAAAAAAAATATCTAGGGGTTTTGAAATATAATCCATTTGAGAAAACACACACATTTACTCTTTATGGTATTGTCTTTGCCATAGGGGAAAGAATATCTTGTATCAACGGAGAGACAACAGATGGAAGAAAGGTATCTCTTTTTGACTCATCTGTTATTAACTGGACAAGCGGAGGTAGCAACGCATTGTCCGCACATACTGATTTTTCATTTCTTAATCTCCTGATAGGGGATTCCTTCTTTTCCTCAAAAGATGAAGTAAAGTTTCAGTATCTTTCTTTTCGATGTTCAAATTTAGCCGAGTGGCTTGGCATTCTTCCTTTTCAGCCTATTCTTCAACCTAAAAGGAAAGGATTTCTTTTTGAAAAGAAACAGCCCATAACACTTTTTTCTGATGAAAAAGTGTGTATCCAATTGCAATTTCTTATGAACTACAATTTCTCCTCTTATGAGGGTATGATGAAGTATTGCCCAACCATCGTGATAAAAGCAAAGTCAAACAAAACGATTCCATATTGGGGAGAAGAAAATAGTTTGTCTTATTATAAACAGGTTGTTGATTCTTTCCTCGATTTGGTAATCGGAAGAAAAGCTTTTTCATATAATTTAATTGGAATTGTACGGAATAGAAAACGTTTTTCCTTAAATGTCTTGCAACACACAGGCAAGCGAAAAACATATCTTGACGTTAAAGAATCTAAAATATATAATATTGGAAATCTAGAGCATGAATGGTTTGAGCATTTACATGTGGATCGTGTCTTTCTTCCTTTTTCTTCTATAAAAGAATCCATAGAACCTTTTTTTGCTTCATTCATAAGACAGTATAAGTCCTTTGACTACATTTTACACGATTGGAAGATAATAAAAAATCTTTCTTCGTTTACTAATCATTCTTTGCCTACATTGCTTTATAACCTTGAGGGACTACATGAATCTTTGTTTCCAAAATATAGACCAACGGGAACAAAACGTAAAAGTAATATTCCTTTTTCATTAAGACTACATGATATCTTTTTAAAACGCCTTAAAGGTTTGTTCCCTTTTATAACAGAAGAGCAGTTTGAAGTGATTATAGATGATTTAGTTCTAATCAGAAAACAAGATGCCCATGCAAAAAAAAGACAGCCCTTTTCTTGGGGTTATCTTTTTAATTTAATTCTTCTTGTTGAGTTTGCCATTTATTTCTTGATACTGAAGCAAACGTATCAACTGGAAAGCAACTTCTTGAATCGTTCTGCTTCGGGATGGGATGATTTGCAGAAAGATATTCCTTCTCTCTTAAATGAAAGAATGAAGTCTTTGCAATAACCGTTTTCCTGGGGGATGTCCCTTCGGGGGTCGCTTCGCTCCTCGGAAGGCGAGCTGATGCTCGCACAGCTTTAATTTACCGCGAGGCGCGAATGGCAGATTATAGTAGTAGGACAAAGAGGGGGAGGGGCGTGTGTTGTAGTTCAAAACAAGGGCATGAAAATGGCGGGCATCTGTCCAACCAAGAAACAGACGCCCGCCGATGGTTTTTGCGTTTGCGGGACGCGGGCTTAGCGGCGGCCGATGCGATCAGATCACATCATTTGCCGCTTCGCTGGGGGCACTGCACTCCTCGGAAAACTCGCTTGCGCTCGACAAAATGTTTTCATCGCGAAGCGCGAATGTCAGAGGCGCGCGGATGAATTACATCATGCCGCCCATGCCGCCCATGCCGCCCATGCCGCCGTCGCCCGGGACCGCCGGTTTTTCCTTCTCGGGGATCTCGGTGATGAGGCATTCGGTGGTGAGGAGCAGGCCGGAGATGGACGCGGCGTTCTGGAGAGCGCTGCGGGTGACTTTCTTCGGGTCGATGATACCGGCCTTCAGCATGTCGACGTATTCGCCGGTGGCGATGTCGAAGCCTTCCGCGCCCTTGCCGGCGAGGACCTTGTTCACGATCACGCTGCCTTCGAAGCCGCCATTGGCCGCGAGGGTGCGGAGCGGTTCTTCGACGGAGCGGCGGACGATGTCGGCGCCGACAGCCTCGTCGCCTTCGAGCTTGAGGGAATCGAGTGCCTTGACGGCGCGGAGCAGGGCGACGCCGCCGCCGGGGACGATGCCTTCTTCCACGGCCGCACGGGTGGCGTGGAGGGCGTCTTCGACGCGGGCTTTCTTCTCTTTCATCTCGGTCTCGGTGGCCGCGCCGACGTTGATGACGGCGACGCCGCCGGAGAGCTTGGCGAGGCGTTCCTGAAGTTTTTCACGGTCGTAGTCGCTGGTGGTCTCTTCGATCTGCTTGCGGATCTGGTTGACACGGGCGAGGATGTCGGACTGCTTGCCGGCGCCTTCGACGATCGTGGTGTTTTCTTTCTCAATGGTGATGCGCTTGGCTTTGCCGAGCTTGTCGAGTCCGACGGTGTCGAGCTTGATGCCGAGGTCTTCGGAGATCAGCGTGCCGCCCGTGAGGATGGCGATGTCTTCGAGCATGGCTTTGCGGCGGTCGCCGAAGCCGGGTGCCTTGACGGCGCAGACGTTCAGCGTGCCGCGCATCTTGTTGATGACGAGCGTGGCGAGAGCTTCGCCCTCGACGTCTTCCGCGATGATGAGCAGGGGCTTGCCGGTCTTGGCGACAGCCTGCAGCACGGGGAGCATGTCGTTGAGGTTGGAGATCTTCTTCTCGTTGATGAGGATGTAGGCATCCTCAAGGGAGCAGGTCATCTCTTCGGCGTTGTTCACGAAATAGGGGGAGAGGTAGCCCTTGTCGAACTGCATGCCTTCGACGACGTCGAGGGTGGTTTCGATGGTCTTCGCCTCTTCGACGGTGATGGTGCCGTCCTTGCCGACCTTGTCCATGGCGTTGGCGATGATCTTGCCGATTTCGGCGTCGCCGTTGGCGGAGATGGTGGCGACCTGCGCGACCTGTTCGCTCTCGCTGACGTCCTTCTTGATGGTGTCGAGCTTGGCGACGATGGCTTCGACGGCCTTGTCGATGCCGCGCTTCAGGCTCATCGGGTTGGCGCCTGCGGTGACGTTCTTCAGGCCCTGCTTGAAGATGGCCTCGGCGAGGACGGTGGCGGTGGTGGTGCCGTCGCCGGCGATATCGCTGGTCTTGCTGGCGACTTCACGGACCATCTGGGCGCCCATGTTCTGGAAGGGGTTCTGCAGTTCGATTTCCTTGGCGACGCTGACGCCGTCCTTGGTGATCAGCGGGGAACCGAATTTCTTGTCGAGGACGACGTTGCGGCCGCGGGGGCCGAGGGTGGCCTTGACGGCGGCGGAGAGCTGTTCGACGCCGGAAAGGAGCTGACGACGAGCTTCGTCATTGAAAAGCAGTTGTTTGGCAGCCATGATATGTTATCTCCTGTGATGTATCGTTTGTGTTGGTATGACGGTTCAGCCGACGATGGCGAGGATGTCGCTGGAGCTGAGGATCTTGTATTCCTTGTCGTTGAGCTTGATCTCGGTTCCGCCGTATTTGCTGGTCAGGACGATGTCGCCGACCTTGACGTCGAACGTGGAGCGGGTGCCGTCGTCATTGAGCTTGCCGGTGCCGAGGGCGATGACTTTTGCGGACATGGGTTTTTCCTTGGCCGTGTCGGGGATGTAGATGCCGCCCTTGATCTGTTCGACTTCTTCAACGGGTTCCACGAGGACGCGATCGCCCAGGGGCTGGATTTTCTGCGTTTTTGCCATGGTGACATGACTCCTTGTTTGGTTGTGCGGATGCCTCTGTTGTTTGTTTCGGTTAACAGAGGCACCCTTGAGTATTGGTTGTTATGGGTTATTGATTCAGGATTGTCGTACCTGTTCGATCAATCGTCCACGACTTCGGCGTCGACTACGCCGTCGTCTTTCTTGCCCTGCTGGGCGGCGTCGGGTCCGGGCTGCGCGCCTGCTGCGCCGGAGGCCTGCTGTTGCTGGTAGACGGCCTGTCCGATTGCCATGAGCTTTTCCTCAAGCGCCTTGGTGTCGGCTTTCATTGCCTCGGTGTCGTCGCGCTCGATGTCCTTCTTGAGCTTTTCGATGGCTTCCTCGACGGGCTGCTTGACGTCCGCGGGCACCTTGTCCCCGAGGTCCTTCAGCTGCTTTTCGGTCTGGTAGACCAGCGAATCGGCGTGGTTCTTGACTTCGATCTTGTCCTTGGCGGCCTTGTCTTCGGCCTCATGCGCCTTGGCGTCGTTGACCATGCGCTGGATGTCCTGTTCGGAGAGTCCGCTGCTGGCGGTGATCGTGATCTTCTGTTCCTTGCCGGTGCCGAGGTCCTTAGCGGTCACGTTCAGGATGCCGTTCACGTCGATGTCGAAGGAGACTTCGATCTGCGGGACGCCGCGGGGCGCGGGAGCGATGCCGTCGAGGCGGAACCGTCCGATGGTCTTGTTGTCCTTTGCCATGTCGCGTTCGCCCTGGAGCACGTGGATGTCGACGGAGGGCTGGTTGTCGGCGGCAGTGGAGAAGACCTGGCTCTTGCGGGTCGGGATCGTGGTGTTGCGTTCGATCAGGCGGGTGGTGACGCCGCCGAGGGTCTCAATGCCGAGGGAAAGCGGGGTCACGTCGAGAAGGACCACGTCGCCGAGGCTGGCGTTGCCGCTGAGCACGCCGCCCTGGATGGCTGCGCCGGCAGCCACGACTTCGTCGGGGTTCACGCCCTTGTGCGGTTCCTTGTTGAATATCTGCTTGGCGACGTCCTGGACGCGCGGCATACGGGTCATGCCGCCGACGAGGATGACCTCGTTGATCTCGGAGGATGCCAGGCCGGAGTCTTTCAGGCAGTTGTTGCACGGGATCTTGGAGCGTTCAAGCAGCGGGTCCGTGAGCTTTTCGAGCTGGGCGCGGGTCAGCGTCATCTGCAGGTGCACGGGGCCGTTGGCGTTCATGCTGATGAACGGCAGGTTGATGTCGGAGCTCATGCTGGAGGAGAGTTCGATCTTCGCCTTTTCGGCGGCCTCTTTCAGGCGCTGGAGCGCCTGCGGGTCGCTGCGGAGATCGACGCCGTTCTCTTTCTTGAATTCGTCTGCGATCCAGTCCATGACGACCTTGTCGAAGTCATCGCCGCCGAGGTGGGTATCGCCGTTGGTGGCTTTCACTTCGAAGACGCCGTCGCCGATTTCGAGGATGGAGATATCGAACGTGCCGCCGCCGAGGTCGTACACGGCGATGCGCTCGTCCTTTTTCTGCTTGTCCATGCCGTAGGCGAGTGCGGCTGCTGTCGGCTCGTTGATGATGCGCTTCACGTCGAGTCCGGCGATGCGGCCTGCATCCTTGGTGGCCTGGCGCTGCGTGTCGTTGAAGTAGGCCGGGACGGTGATGACGGCTTCCGTGATCTTCTCGCCGAGGTACGCTTCCGCGTCCTGTTTGAGCTTCTGGAGGATCATGGCGGAGATCTCAGGCGGCGTGTAGGTCTTGCCGTTCGCCTCGATGCAGGCGTCGCCGTTGTTGTTCGCGACGACCTTGTAAGGCACGCGGGAGATTTCCTCCTGGACTTCGTTGAACTTGCGGCCCATGAAACGCTTCACGGAGAAGATGGTGTTCTTCGGGTTCGTGACCGCCTGGCGTTTTGCGGTCTGGCCGACGAGGCGCTCGCCGTTCTTGGTGAAAGCGACGACGGACGGAGTCGTGTTGGCGCCTTCCGCGTTGGGGATGATCTTGAAAGTGTTGCCGTCCATGACAGCCATGCAGCTGTTGGTCGTACCGAGGTCAATACCGAGAATCTTGCTCATAGTAACTGTCCTTTCCTGAAAAAGGGTTTGATGAATTGTTCGAGTGATCGCCTTTGGAATAAGCATACTTGATGCCAAGTTTTTGAAAAACAAAGAAACGATTCATCTTACAATAAGTTGCAAAAGCACCATTCCGGCGCACGGTCCCTTTTTGCGCGTTATTCTGTGCGCCACTGTGTCAAAATGTCGCGCCAAACTGTCGCATTGGCACAACTTTGTCCCTTTTTCTCCATGCCGTTTGCATGTGACCGGAAGCCTCAATAACCATTCATCTGGGCTTTTCCTGTGACACAAGAAGATCGCAGGCGCGATACAATTATTCTTTAGCGGTTCGTTCCGGATGTCGCACGAATCGCGCCCAGACAATGGATCCTCACGACGCGGTTGCAGTCGGTCTCCGAAATCGTCCGCAGCTGGTCGAGGTACGGGTGGACGAACTCCGGCCTGCGTTTGCCGAGTACGCGGAAGATTTCCGGCGCTTCCATGCGGACCTTGTCATCGCCATCGTGCAGCAGCTCGGCGAATACCGGCATGAAAGGTCCGTACGGATCGGGCGTATTTGCGGCGATGTTCTCCGACGCCCAGATGAAGCTCAACCGGACCTTTGCCTCTTTGTCGCGAGCGAACCGAAACAGGTCCGCCCAGTACGGTTCGATCAGGGAGTAATCGCCGCGCCCGATCCTGCCGAGGGCGTTGACGGCGCGTTCCCGCAGAAGCGGGTCCATGCTGTTGCGGAATGGCGCGATCGCGGCAACGCCGTTCCCCAATGCAGCAGGGGATTTCAGCCCCATTTCCCCCAGAAGCCAGAGCGATTTCGCCTTGATCCTGATGGATTCCGACGTCAGAAGCGACAGGACATACGGGATGTTCGTTTCCCACTGGTCCCTGTTCCTTGTCAGCGTCCCAAGTTCTTTGTAAAGCTCCGATTCGGTCATGCCGTTTTCGCCTTTGTGCAGAAAGAGAAAAAGCGGACCCGGAATCCATATTTTGAAAACCGGGTCCTGAAATGTTTCAATGCTTTTCTGTTACGCCTGCTTGCCGCAGTATTTGAGGTACTTCGGATAGAGGGCGTGCAGGATGCCGAATTCGAGGCCGCGGATTTCGGCGAGGCCGCGCATGCGCCCGAGCGCGGAGTAGCCGGGCGTGATGGGCGAGGTCGCGTTGAGGTCGTTTGCGATCACGTGGCCGTGGTCCGGGCGCATCACGATGCGCCAGTCCTTGCGGCCGGACTCAAGGCGGCGTATCTGCTCCTCGACGACGGCTTTCACCATGTTGTACATGTCCACGACGCCTTCCAGGTGGTTGGCCTCGTAGAAATTGCCCTCGGGCGTGTGCTCCGTGCTGCGCAGATGCACGAATCCGACGCGGTCGGCACAGCTCTTGAACATCGGCACGAGGTCGTTCTCCGCGCGGCCGCTGAAAGAGCCCGTGCAGAAGCAGACGCCGTTGGCGGGGCTCTCGTCCATGGCGAGGAGTTCGGTCACGTCCTGCGCTGTGCTGAAGATGCGCGGGAGTCCGAGCATCGGGAACGGCGGGTCGTCGGGGTGGATGACGAGCCGGCAGCCCGCCTCTTCGGCGGCTGGGCAGACGGCGTTGAGGAACGCCTTGTGGTTGGCTTTGAGTTCCGCGCGCCCGATCTTGTCGTAGCGGGACAGCATGGCGCGGACGTCGTCGAGCGTGACGCCCTTGAAGCCGGGGAAGTTGTCCACGATGTCGAGCTCGAACTGCTTCGCTTCCTCGCGGGACATGCTTTCGAAGAGTTTTTTCGCGCGTTCCACGATCTCCGGCGCGAAATCCGCCTCGGCGTTTTTGCGCTGGAGGATGAAGATGTCGAACGCCGCGAACTTGGTGCGGTTGAAGAAGAGCGTCCGGGAGCCGTCCGGGAGCTCGTAGTTCAGGTCGGTGCGGACCCAGTCCAGCACGGGCATGAAGTTGTAGGTGATGACGGAGAGGCCGCACTTGCCGAGGTTGCGCAGGGAGATGCGGTAGTTCTCGTACAGTTCCTCGTAGTTGCCGGTTTTCGTCTTGATGTTTTCATGGACGGGCAGGCTTTCGACCGCGCTCCAGGTCAGCCCGGCGCGTTCGATCATCTCCTTGCGTTCCATGATGTCCTTCACGGTCCAGACTTCGCCGTAGGGGATCTGGTGCAGCGAGGTCACGACCCCGGTCGCGCCGGTCTGGCGGATCGTCTGAAGCGAAACCGGGTCGTTCGGCCCGAACCAGCGGAACGATTCTTCCATCAGCATGGCAGTGTCTCCTGAGCGTGCGGTGAGGTCAGATGCCGGAGAAGGAGGAGAAGCCGCCGTCCACCGGGATGATCGCGCCGGTCACGAAGCTGGCGGCGTCGGAGAGCAGGTAGTGGATGCAGCCGTAGACTTCGCTCTGGTCGCCGAAACGGCCCATCGGGGTCTTCGCGACGACCTGCTTGCCGCGGGCCGTGTAGGATCCGTCCTCGTTCACGAGCAGCGCGCGGTTCTGTTTGCCGAGGAAGAATCCGGGGGCGATGGCGTTCACGCGGAGGCCTTCGCCGAACTTCATGCCGAACTCCATGGCGAGCCAGCGGGTCAGGTTGTCGATGGCGCCCTTGGCGTTGGAGTAGCCGATGCCGCGGGAGATCGCCTGCTTCGCGGCCATGCTGGAGAAGTTCACGATCGCGCCTTTCTTCTGCGCGGCCATGGCTTTCACGAATACGATCGTCGGCAGGAGCGTGCCCTTCAGGTTCAGGTCGAGCACTTTCTCATACTGGTCGAACTGGAGATCGAAGATGGTCTGGTCGGGATTGACCATGGCGCCCGCCATGTTGCCGCCGGCGCCGTTCACCAGCGCGTCCACACGGCCGTGTTCCGCCATGACTTTTTCGTAGACGGATTCGAGCATGGCGCGGTCGAGCACGTTGCAGGCGTAGCCGGAGACTTTCGGGGAGATGGTGGCTTTCGCGTCGGCGACGATCTGGTCCACGACTTCCTGCTTCAGGTCCAGCATCACGACTTTCGCGCCCTGTTCCAGCAGATAGCGGGCGGTCCCGCCGGCGAGCACGCCTGCGGCTCCGGTTACGACGATGACGCGGTCTTCGAGGTCGAACAAACTGTTTTTCATGGGAAAAAGCTCCTGTTCAAAAAAAAATGAGTTGGGTGTTATTTGTTTCTAAATCACAATAATATACACTGCAAACCCTTGTTTTGCAAACTTTTTTCGTCTGTTTTGATAATTTTTTACATTTTTTGGCAGGATTTTTCGAGGGGGGGAATCGGGAAAGAGAAAAATGGGGTGCTCAGGAAATAGTTTCCAAAGCACCTGGGGAAGCTCCTTAAAGAAATTGACTGTCTTCTTCAACAACGTTGTCGTTTTCGAGGAGAAAAGACGTTAGTTGTGAAAAGAAAGCGAAATCGATTGTATTCGGTTGGTCACCGATACAAATGATGTTTTTTTATAAAGATATTCCGCTTAATCTTAAGGAGAGGCCGCTTTCGCGTCCACGCTTTGCTGGGGGCTCGCATTCGCGAGCCTCGGAGAACTCGCAGAAACGAGTTCGACAGATTAGCTGACCGCGGGACGCGAACGGCAAACGGCGTTTTCCCGCCTCAAACGGCAGATGGGGAATAGGTCATATAGGTCATATAAGACTTATGCTTTTAGGTGTTGGTGAATATGGGCGAAAGGGGCAGAAAGAAACGGCGTCCTGGGGAAATTCCCGGAACGCCACACATAGTGTGTCGAGTAGTGCGCGGCTTGCGCTCGCGCACGATTTTTCTAACTTGAACTCAGCGGAGTTCGACCTTGAGTCCTTCGGCGAGTTCCTTGCGGACCTTTTCGTAAAGGACATTGACCTCGTCGTCCGTGAGGGTGCGTTCGGGGGAACGGAACACGAGCGAGTAGGCGAGGCTCTTCTTCCCTTCGCCGATGCCCTTGCCCTCGAAAACGTCGAAGATGGAGACGGATTCGAGGTGGGGCAGGTGCAGCTTGCGGATGAAGTCGACCACTTCCTGGTTGCGGAGCTTGGCAGGCGCGATGAACGCGATGTCGCGGGAGACGCTCGGGAACTGCGAGACGGGGACGTAGTACTCGGAGCGTTTGCTGGCGGCAAAGAGCTTGTCAAGCTGAATCAGCGCGATGAAGAGCGGGGTGTTGAGGCGCATGCCTTTGGTGAGCTCTTCGGTCGCCTGGCCGAGCACGCCGGCTGCCTTGCCGTCGATGATGAGTTCGGCGCAGCAGGTCGGGAGAAACCGCGGATCGGTTGCCGGGACAAACGTGAACGAGGAGAGGCGGCGTCTGGTGAGGATGGATTCCAGAATGCCTTTCAGGTCGAAGAAATCGAGCTGCTGGCCGCGTTCCTTGGAATAGCGTTCGGGATGGGCGCAGCCGGTGATGGCGATGCCGATCTCGTCGCGCTCCTCGGGGAATTTCGCCTGGTTTGCGCAGAAGACGTGCCCGATCTCGAAAAAGCCGAGGTCGTAGTTCTTGCGCGCGACGTTGTAGCGGACGGCGTCCAGCAGGCAGGGGAGCAGCGAGGGGCGCATGACCGCGAGGTCGAGGCTGATCGGGTTGTTGGGGCGGATGAGGTCGGCGGGCTCGAAGAAGCCGCCGCGGATGGCGGAGCCCTCGCTCATCATGCTGTTGCTGACGATTTCGTAGAGTCCGACGTCGGCGAGCTCTTCGCGCAGATGCGTGAATTTCAGGATGGCATCGCCGGAGATGTCGGACTGCGTCGCCTTGATGGGGACGTCCGGGAGCTTGTCGAGCCCGTGGATACGGGCGACTTCCTCGGCGAGGTCGGCGGGCCCCATCACGTCGAGGTCGCGCCAGGACGGCACGCTGAAAGACGCGCCCGTTTCGGACTGGCGGACCGTGGTGAATCCGAGGGAATGCAGGATGTCGTCGATGCGGCGGTTGCCGACGTCCATGCCGAGCAGGCTGCGCACGCGGTCGTATTTCAGGTCGATGACGCGCGCGGGCTTTTCGGGCTGGGCGACCGTGACGAGCGGGGACACGATGTTGCCGCTGGCGAGCTCGCGGATGAGCTGGGCGGCGCGCATGCTGGCCGGGACGATCATCGCGCGGTCTGCGCCGCGTTCGAAGCGGTAGGACGCTTCCGAGGAGAGGCCGAGGCGGCGTGAGGTGGCGCGGACGGACGTCGGGTCGAACCAGGCGCTTTCCAGCACGACGTCGGTGGTGTCGCCCACGACGCCGGAGTATTCGCCGCCCATGACGCCTGCGATGGCGACGGGCTTCTCCGTGTCGGCGATGACCAGGTCGTTCGTGGTGAGGTCGTATTTCTTGCCGTCGAGCGCGGTGATGCTTTCATTTTCCTGCGCGCGGCGGATCACGAGGCGTTCGCCTTTCAGGAACCGCATGTCGAACACGTGCAGGGGCTCGCCGAGCTCCATCATCACGAAGTTCGTGATGTCGACGATGTTGTTGATGGGGCGGATTCCGATGGCGGCGAGAGAGGCCTTCAGCCACGCCGGGCTTTCGCCGACTTTCACGTTGCGGATGACGCGCGCGGTGTACAGCGGGCAGAGGTCCGGCGCTTCGACCGTGACCAGGTTGCTCCAGTCGCCGGCGAGGTCGACCGGGACGTTTTCGGGCGCGGGGAATTTCACTTCTCCGCCGACGAGCGCGGCGATGTCGCGCGCGACGCCCCAGTAGGAGAGCCAGTCGGGGCGGTTCGGCGTGATCTCAAGCGTGTAGACGGTGTCGGTGGGGACGTAATCCTGAAGCGGCTTGCCGATCTCGAACGTGCCGGGGAGCAGCATGAGGCCCTTGTGGTCCTCGCTGAGTCCGAGTTCTTTGGCGGAGCACATCATGCCGAACGATTCCACGCCGCGGATCTTGCCTTTCTTGATGGTGAACGAGCCGTCGCCGTCCGGGAAGACCGTGCCGATGGTGGCAAGCGGGACGATGTTTCCGGCGTCGCAGTTCGGCGCGCCGCAGACGATCTGGAGCGTTTCCGTGCCGGTGAAGACTTCGCAGATGGAGAGGTGGTCGGAGTTCTCGTGCTTGCGGCGGGAGATGATCTTGGCGACGATCACGCCGTCCGGGATTTTGCCGACCGTTTCGATCTCTTCGACCTCAAGTCCTGCCATGGTGAGCGCGTTGGCGAGTTCTTCCGGGGAAAGGCTGATGTCGATATAGTGTTTCAGTCTAAACAGGGAAAGTTTCATGTCAGTCTTCCTTTCTCAGAACTGTTTGAGGAACCGCAGATCGTTGTCCGAGAAGATGCGCAGATCGTTGATGCGGTGTTTCAGCATGGTCAGGCGTTCCAGCCCGAACCCGAATGCGAAGCCCTGGACCTCTTCCGGGTCGTAGCCGACGTTGCGGAGCACGGCGGGGTTGACCATGCCGGCGCCCATGATCTCGATCCAGCCGGAGTTCTTGCAGACGCGGCAGCCCTTGCCTCCGCACATCACGCAGCTGAAATCGCATTCCACGCTGGGCTCGGTGAACGGGAAGAAGTGGGGGCGCATGCGGACATTGACGTCCGTGCCGAAGAATTCCTTCGCGAACTTCAGGATGGTGCTGCGGAGATCGGCGAGGGAGACGTCCTTGTCGATGTAGAGGCCCTCCAGCTGGTGGAAATGCACGCCGTGGGTGGCGTCCGGGGTGTCGCGGCGGTAGCAGCGGCCCGGGGAGACGATGCGCACGGGGGGCTTGGAGCCGAGCATGGTGCGGATCTGGACCGGAGAGGTCTGGGTGCGGAGCAGGCGACCGTCGGGGAGATAGAACGTGTCCTGCGGGTCGCGGGACGGATGGTTCGCGGGCGCGTTCAGGGCGTCGAAATTGTACCACACGGTCTCGAGTTCGGGGCCGGTGACGGCGATAAAGCCCATGCGGCGGAAGATGGAGCAGCAGGCGTCGATGGTCTGGCTGATCGGGTGTTTGCGGCCGAACGGCCACATGCGGCCGGGGAGAGTGACGTCGATGGCGGGCGCGGATTCGGCGGCCTTGGCGTTGATGCGCGCGTTGGCTTCGTTCAGGGCGGCCTGGATGCCCTGTTTCGCCTCGTTGAACGCCATTCCTGCCGCGCGTTTGTCTTCGGCGGGCAGCTTGCCCATCATCGGGCTGAGGGCGGTAATCGCGCCGTTCCGCCCCAGGGTGCGGTTCTTGACTGCTTCGATGTCGGCCGGCGTCGCGGCGGCGGCCAGGGCCGTCTTCGCATCCGCAGTGATGGCCTGAAGCTGTTTCAGCAGTTCTTCCAGCATGGTTGAAACTCCTTTTGGAAAAAAAGAAAAACGCGGGCATGCCGGGAGGCGGCAGCCCGCGAATAACAGATATTCTGTCGGGGAGACGTCCCGCATGGGGCGGGGCGTCCCGTCAAGTTCGTCAGCAGGCGGCCTTTGCCTTTTCAAGCAGGGCCGTAAACGCTGCGGGATCCTTGACCGCGAGGTCGGCGAGGACTTTGCGGTTCAGGTCGATGTTCGCTTTCTTGAGCCCGTCGATGAACTTGCTGTAGGTCAGGCCCTGGGCGCGGCAGGCGGCGTTGATACGCACCGTCCAGAGGCGGCGGTACTGGCGCTTTTTCTGCTTGCGGCCTTCGTAGGCGTGGACGTTCGCTTTGTCGACGGCATCGTATGCGGTGCGGATGCGCTTGGAGCTGGCGCCGTAGAAGCCTTTTGCACGCTCAAGGACGCGTTTGCGGCGTTTTCTCGAATAAACAGCACAAGTAACTCTCATGATGGATT
>Ga0310690_10000484_pt1 | contig 84699 bp, 120 predicted proteins | sample AusTroGonzalo_MG_2_FD_207661 | JGI IMG/M metagenome (GOLD analysis project Ga0310690, IMG submission 207661) | Bovine rumen microbial communities from tropical cattle in Woodstock, Queensland, Australia - Gonzalo_04 (v2) (version 2) | ecosystem: Host-associated > Mammals > Digestive system >...
CAATACAGATGAATATATAGTAATAATAAATGATTTAGAAGAACATACATTTTCATTTCAATATAATGGAGATAAAAATCATAAAAAAAGTAATATAGTATCATTTACACTACAAACACAACCAATGCCAATAACTTTAACTTCTTCGTTAAATAATACAATAGAAAGAGAATATATTAATCAAGAAAATATAATCAAAGGATATATTGATGATGTTTGGAGTATATATACTTCTACATATGACATAAATGGAGATAATATATATTTACCAATAAATATTAAAATATATGATAATGACCCTATTCGAGAAGATGAAACAAATTCATTTGAAAATTATAATTTTAAATTGTTAAAATATAATAGCGAAAATAACAATAATCCAATTAAAGTATCAGTTGAACCACAACAAAATCAATATTATATTTTTAATGAAAATTTAATTGAATACTATATTAATGTTTGGCATTCTTATTATCAAGTTACACCAACATATGATTATACAAGTAAACAATCATACACTTTTGTAATTAATTTTTATGATGAAATCAGTGGAGAACCAACTACATATTTTGATAACAAAAATTCTAATATTATATTTAAAAATGATGAAGATGATGTTTTAATAAATACATCATCAATTATTAATAATAGTAATATAACAATACAATACAATAATAATTTATTAGCATCAGAATATTTTTTAGATTGGGAAATTCCTGAATTTATGATATCAAATATTGATATTATTAATATATTACCAAATATTCGAATAGAAAATGATTATATTTACGCAGCTGATGGACCATGTATTCAACTTTTAAATAATCCTAATATCAGAACTACAATGATACGAATTCAAAGGATATATTATAATTATGACACAGACGAAATTTCTATTATAGAAGATGATGATTTATATTATCCACTCGAAATTGATGAAAATAATTATATTATAATTCCAGATGAATACAAACAGATTGGATTATATTTGCTTCGTATGGAAAATTATACAACACAAGAGGAATATGAATTAATTTATGAAATTGCTGTTCCATATTCATATTATTCTGAAAAAATATATGATAGACAGGAATTTTATATAAAAATTTATGATAAAGAAGATTTTGATATAAATAATATTACAGATTATATTAAAATATTTGAGTATACCCAAGAATTAGAATATCAATGGCAAATTGATGAAAATGATAATTTAATAATTATTGCAGATGTATCTCAAAATCCGGATTTTAAAGGTATTAATAAGTTTTGGATTAATATTAATGGATATGAACAAACAGAAGAATTTCAGTTATTATCTATCGAAGATATTATTACAGAAATAGATGAAGAAACCGGAGAAGAAACAGAAGAAATTATTTATGACGAAGGATATGAAATTCTTAATGAAGTTGAATTAGGTATAAATGATATGGATATTGCTTGTTATAAATGGAATGTTAATCATATTGATGTTGCAATAACACATAATGGAAATACTACTAATTATTCATTAGATAGTGATGATGAAGATTTCTTATTTACTCATAATTTTGAAAGCACTGGTGATTATAGTATAGCAATAACAGATTACGAAGAGACAGTTGTTTTTAATTATACAATAACTGGAAATAATCTAAAAATACAAGATTTTAAATTTAAAGAAAATATACAATCCAATGAAGAACCAACAATGCTAAATTGTTTAGGTTTTGGTTTTACTGGACAAGATAAAATTAACGAAGATATAACAATTGTGTTTTATTGTGATGACCCAAGTAATATTTTAACTACAAAAATTATTAATGCTCAAGACTCACAATATCATATTTATACTGATATTAAATTTGAAGATTTACCAGAGGGACCACATACAATTTACGCATCATATAGTGGAGGAGAATATTATAATCCTTTTGTTGTATCAAAAGAAATATATAGACTTGGAATTACTCGAATTATATATGACAAAGAATATAATAGTATTGATATTGGAGAATCTATTGAATTATCTTTATTAACATTAGATTCACGAAATAACATAGTTAATGAAGGATATTATATATATAATAATGAAATATATGGATTACATCAAAATATAACTATTGCTCCTCAAGTTGTAGATGACCATTATACAGTGGTTATTTATTATAAAGGAGAAGGTGAATATGAAGATGCATCTGTTACTATTAACTATATTATTAGAGGAGATATTTATGATTATTATGCAAGTTCTAGAATAGGAGACAATACAAATAATGGAGTATATCCTACTACAGCAGTACAAGATATTGATACATTATTTACTATATCCCAACCTGAAGATTTATTGTGTTTAATGGCAGGAGAATATAATAAAAACACAATTAATAGAAGTGCAAATTTATATGGATATCATAAACATAATTATCAAGATATAAAATTAACATGTTATAATATCGCTCCAAATGTTACATTAAGATTAAAAAATGTAATGTTAGACACCGGAAATGGTTTTACTTTTATTGATGGATTATATGAATTTGTAAATTCTTCAAATCAAACAGTAGCACTTAGTACAATTCCGGGAACTTATATAGAAACTCCAGATAAAATAGGTACTTATGATATTAATATTCCAAGTGTTGTTAATATTACAGAAGGACAAACAGCAGTTTTAAATGGAATAATAACCAAGAATGATATACCTATTGAAGGAAAATTGATTAAAGTATATCAAGGACAAATTGTTATTAAAGCTGGAATGAGTTTGTCTGATGGAAGTTTTAATATCATTTTAGATAATAATGAAACAGTAACACTTACTTTAGAAGTTACTGACACTAAAAAAGATGTATTGGTTCGCAAAATTAATGAAATAAATATATTATTAAATGGAAATGAAGAAATACAAAATATACAATCTCCAGATGTTATTATTGAAAACAATGAATTAATTGGAGGTGGAACTGGATATATTATTTCACAATGGAGTAATTTATCAAATTGGGAATTGGATTTTGATTGTTATACTGTTGATAACGGAGGAAATTCAGTTATTATAGTTAAAAATGGAATGACTGTTAGGGGTCAAAATATTATACAAATTCAACCTAATGGAAATGTATATGTATATTGGAATGCTAATGGCTCAAGTAAAAGTACAAGTTTTAGTATAGGACAAACAATATCAACTGACTCTGAAAATCCTACTCATTTTCATATCGTTAAAATTGATGATAAAACTTTACAATTTAATGTAAATGATAATGATGCATATACATACAGTAATAATATTATAGGTAAATTTGCAAATATAGATTGGTGTATTGGAATTGACCATTGGAATAATAATCGTAATAAAATGCGTATAAAAAACATTAATATTAAAGAACCTTTATATGAATCATTTTATACCAATAGTAATAAAAAATTTACAATAAATAATAATACATTATTAAATTCAACTGGAAATGATGTACCTATAATAAAACCATTATTTGGTTCTATTCAAGCAGAAACAAACAATCATCGTGGATATATATCAGAAGGTTTTAAAAATACTAAATTCTGGGAAATTAATTGTGTAGGAAAATGTAGTGGTAATGATTGTGCAATTACTATTTACAATAAAGGAGTAGGATATTATGATTTTGATTGTGCTATTGTTTACAAATCAGGTAGAGTTGATACACTAAGTAAATCTGAAAGAAATAGTGGAGAAGGAGAAAGTTGTGGAGTAATATCAGATAGTGAATGGACTCCAATAAAAATTAAAAGAATATCTTCAAAAACAATTTGTGTTAAAATCGGAGATGAACCAGAAACATATACAATTTGGGATAATTTACCTATTTATGAAGAGTTATGTGTAGGAGTTCAATCTTGGACTTATAATAATATATCACAAGTACGTGAAATAAAAGTAGATAATATTTATAGTGAACCTGAGAATATATTATTTGAAGACATCGGAGTTAATATTACTGATTTTAGTCAATACCAAGTTGATAATGGTGTAACTTTATCATCAGATAAAAATTACACAATTGCTACATGGAAGAGTGGAACTCAACAAAGAATTCTTATTCCATGTGTGCTTGACACAAATAAAAATTGGGAAATGAGTTGGCAAGATTTTAGTAATAATGTTACTTGTGTATCTGTATGTAATACTGATGGTGAATACTATCAGAATGAAATATTTGATATTAATCGTACTAATAATGTTAGAATGGTTTATTATAATCCTGAAACACAAAGTACAACTGAATTTAGAAGTATTAATAATTATGTGGGTTTAGGACCGGGTTCATGGATTAAAATAAAATATATTAATAAGATTATGAAGGTGTATGTTAACGGTTATTTCATATATGAAGCTAATTACGATTTTGATGATTATATTCAAATAGCATTTAATGTTAGAGATAGAAATGCAACATTACAACGTTGGAGAAATTTAAAAATTATTGAATTACTAGAGGAATAATTATGAGATTCAGTAAAGAAGAAATGAATAAAGCAAGTAAAACAATTAGAGCTTATTTGAAAAAGAATAATAAGTATCCTGCTAGTGTTACAATGACCGAAATGGATACTAAAAAAAGCAAGAAATTAAGTAAGAAACAATATATGGGATTATTTGAAGCAGAAAACGTTTTTAGAATAAAAAAAGGAAGACAACCAAACTATGTTACATTAGTCGGAACAGCTTCAAACCCACTTGTAATTGATTACCAAGACTGGTCAATGTCTTGCTGCCCTACTTCCTTAAGTATGTGTAGTCAAATGTTATTTAACTACAAATCAGAAGCACAATGCAGAACAGCACTTGGTACAGACAAAAAAGCAGGAACCAGTCCAAGTCAATTAGTATCCGGAGCAAAAAAATTAGGATTTAAAGTAACACCGGTAAAAAGAACAGCAGCGAACATTAAAGCAGCTTTAGCAAAAAAGAAACCATTAATTATCCATTTAGAAACTAAACCAGCAACATGTTTAGGTTATGCTAAAAATTATGGACACTATGTATGTGGATATGCATTAACCAAAGATGGTAAAATTAAAATCGCAGACCCAACTAAAGGTTTAAAAACTTGCTCTATTAGTACAATAGTTAAAGCAACAAATGGAAGAGATTTAAAATTTTATATAGTTGAATTGGCTTAAGAAAATGACTAGAATAGAAACTGAAGTATACAAGCAAGCAGCTGATGATTTAATTGGTCTTCGGGTTGTCGTAATAGATAATCAAGAAAGACCAATAAATAATATTATTGTTGTTCAGCCAGAAGATTTAATTAGAATAGAAAATAATTTAGTTAATCACAATCATGATGAAAGATATGTCAGTATTGAATCAGTTAGTACACGTATTCGTGAAATAGCTGAAGAATTATTTGCAACTGTTGCTAGACAAGAATATCGTCCACCAACTTTTTATGTTGAAGATGATGGTGATTTTTATGTTGAATATCATGAAGGTGAATTAGTAGTTCATGATGTTATCAATATTGAATTAGACAGTAGACATATCACTACTTATAATGGTAATTTTACTATTACAGGTTTGGTAACAAATAATGATGAACCATTATTAAATCGTGATGTATTGCTTTATAATTTAAATGATACTTCAGAACATTATTTCGCCAAAACAGATTTACATGGAATAATAACATTCAATTTGTCATTAAATGTGCCAATTAAAAATTATAGAGTATCAACTTCGGGAACTTTTACGGATGTAGAAATTGTTTATACAAAATATGATATAGAAAATGAAGTAGGTACAATAGCAAATGAGCAAGGAGAAGCTACCATATCAGCTGTATTGAAAAATTGGAATAATACAGTTGAAGGTGAAACAATTGAATTGTTATTGAATGATACAGTTATTGATAGTGATACTACTGATGAAAATGGTGAAGTGAGTTTTGATGTTATTGTTGATGAAACTACATGGTATAAATTAAAATTTACGAAACCAAATAATGAAGAAATTAAGAAAGATTTTGGAATACAATATCATGCACAAAAAACTTATCATTTTAAATTGGATGGAACAGAATCATATCGTAATATTAATTCTAATGCATTACGGTTTATTGAAGAAGATGGCGAAAATGTAATGACAGGATATACTGGATATATTGATGAAATTTCATGGTCAAATAATTATCTGTGGACTTTTGAATGTGATGTAAAAATATCAGGAAAGGGTTCAGGCATATGGCTTGTGCAAAATGGAGATACAAGTCGTGATAAATTTGATATATATATAGCACAAACAGATAATAATGGTTGTTGTCAAATAATATGTCATCATGGTGGTGGCAGGGTTTTTGCTGTAAATCTTGTTGATGAAAATTCAGAATATATATTATTTAATGAATATAAACATGTTGTTTTTAGAAAAACAAGTTATGATACAATTGAAGTAGAAATAGATGGGTATATTGCATTTACACGACAAAGTGTATATCTTGAAGCGATTGCTAACCATTGTCTTGGTATTACATATTGGACTGATAATCATGTTACATACATTAAAAATGCTACAATTACTTATTATCCTTTGATAAATCCAGTTTTAAAAAATACATATCATCCACTATTAGATGGAACAGAGCAATTAACAAGCATATGGACTTGTACTCCAGTTATACATGATAATCAATTAGATAATTTTTGGGATTTTTGTAGCGGTTATCTTACTGAAGGTTGGTTAAATACTGATTATTGGAAACTAGAATTTGAAATAATTAGAAATACTGATAGCGATAAAGGTTGTGGTTGTCAAATAACAAAAAAAGGAATTACATCAAAAGATAGTAATAGATTATTTATTGGAAGCCAAGGAACTTTTACAGTTCATGGAGTCAACGGTAGAGAGCTTGAAGATGGTGCTTATAATTCATGCGCTTATAATAGTTTGACTGAGTGGACTAAAATAACTGTAGAAAAAGTAGGACCACGAGCAGTATTAATAACAACAAAAACACCTACATGTGAACAAACAAGAAGATTACCTTGGCCATCAATGCCTCAATACGAATATCTTACAATTGGTCCGTATTGCTGGGCTAAATCAGGTTGTAGAATGCGAAACATTTATGCATATACTTCACTCGAAAACATTTAAATACAATAGAATAAAGACAATGACACGAATAGAAACAAAATTATATAGGCAAGATGCCGATGATTTAGTAGGCGTAAAAGTAATAGTTTACGATGACAACAACCAAGAAATCGAAAATGTCATCGTAGTCGACGAATATGACTTTAATCGCTTACAAAATAACTTAATTAATCACGACCATGACCAAAGATATATTAAACCAGACCAAATAGACCAAGTAATATATCCATTGGCCGAAGAAATAATAAATCAAGTAGTTCAAACTTATTACTTCCCTACTTTCTTTCTTGAAGACAATGGGGATTTATACATGAAATATAGGTGAAAAAAAATGACAGCAACATTATTAGGAAATATTAAAGGCCCAAAAGGTGATGACGGAAATGGAATAGCAAGTATAACACAATTCTCCACTTCCACAAATAACAGTACAGGTGTAACAACCACCACATATCAAATCACATATACAGAAGCAGGTAAATCACCAGCTTATTTTGAAGTATTATCAGGAGCAACAGGAGCTCAAGGTATACAAGGTCCAAAAGGAGACGATGGAGAAGGATTCTCAATCGCACAAACATACGCAAGCGTATCAGCAATGAATGCAGACGCAGAAAACGTAGACGAAGGACAATTCGTATTAATAGCTTCAGCACAAGGAGCAGAAGATGAAGATAACGCAAAACTCTATGTAAAAGGAGAATCAAGTTTTACATTCCTAACTGACCTATCAGGTGCACAAGGTATTCAAGGTGTAGGAGTATCAACTATCACAGCCGGAACAACCTCCGGAACAGCAGGAAACGGACAAACAAGAACCTACAACGTCAATTTAACAAACAATACAGTAGGTGGACAAATAACTGTACAAGATGGAGTTAAAGGAGATACAGGAAACGGAATATCAGCAATAACGGGACCAGTATCTAACGGATTAGTAGATACATACACTATAACTTACACAAATGGTGGCTCAGACACATTCACAGTAACTAATGGAGCAACCGGACAAACAGGAGCCACAGGACAAACAGGACAAACAGGACCACAAGGATTAACCCCACAATTAACATTAGACGAAAACGGAAACTTATACGTCGAATATGTACAAAGTATAAGCTAGTGATAAAATGGCACTTTATATGCTACAAGAATTAAAAGAAAAAATGCAAGAATACTTCTACACAAAAGAAGAAATAAATCAAATTTTATCAGAAATTATTGAAGAACCAATAAATACACAAATTATCCATATAACGGCAACAACAAATCCAGATGAAATATCCGGAGAATTAACAGATATGGATGATAACCCAATATCAGGAAAAACCATTATAGCACATATATATGACGAAGGAGAAAATGATGAAACCCAAATAGCTACTACAAATAATTCTGGAATTTTTTCTTTTACAACATTTGATTTATCAGAAATAATGGATACATCACAAAATACTGGAAATCTTTCGAATTTATATTGTGATATATCATATGCTGGAGATGGTATATATAATGGTTGTTCTGAACATTGTCAAATGGCTCAGATGTTTTTATAGGGTGATGAAATGACAGTATATTTGTTTACAAAAATGAAAGAAAAAATGCAAGAATACTTTTATCCTAAAGAAGAAACTTATTCTAAAAGCGAAACATATTCTCAAACACAAGCTGATAATAAATTTGCATCATATAATCATACTCATGATAAATATTCTCATCCTACAAGTGGAGTTCAAGCGAATACTACTCCAAGTTTAAAAAAAATTGCATATGATGATATGGGTCATATTACAGATGTAGATGATATAAATATTAATGAATTAACTATTACAGATGCAGATGTTAATTTAGATAATTATTGTACAAAAGAATATATAGAAAATAATTTTATAACAAAACAAGATATAAATAATGAATTAAATTTTTATAAAAATATATTAAAAATAAATTGTGATTTTAATGATATTATTATTTTAGATGTTGGTCCACAAGGATATAATATTCCTGATATAGATAAAGGCAAAATTATTGCAAAATATTACGATGAAGATGAATATGTATATGTAAAAGAAGATAATACATTATATTATGTAGAAAACCATGATGATTATGGGAATGGAGAATCAAAAATCTTAAATCCTTTTAGTAATGAAAACAATTTTAACAAATTAAATAAAGTAGCTCATATAGTTATGGACCCTTATTTAACACAAGATATTAGTAATGATGGAAAAACAATATCTGGATATTTAAAAAGTTATTTGGGATTTGTATTACCACATAGAACTCTTTATGTTACAATTATAAATACACATGGTGGAGAAGATTCTCAAGTAAAAAATAAAGCTATCACAACAAATAACGAAGGAAAATATGAGTATACATACAATGACCCTGACCAACATCCACAAACTTTTAATAATGTTCATTATTATGAGATTCGATTTGATGGGGATATTGTATATAATCCAACAATAATAACAAAACAGGAAGATTAAAATGTGCACATCACTACATTACCAAAACTGCATGGGCAGAAACTTTGATTACGAAATTTCTTACAAAGAAGCTTGCAGAATTCATGACAAAGAAAAATACAAAATTATCGGTATGGTCACCGATATCATACAAGAATATCCACTCTATTACGATGCAATGAATGAATGCGGTTTATGTATAGCCGGATTAAACTTTGAAGGCAATGCATACTACAACAAATACAAAAAAGAAAATAAAAACAATATCGCACCATGGGAACTGCCAGTCAAAGTTTTAGGTAACTGTAGAAATGTTATGGAAGCCAAACAATATCTTGAAGATGTTTGGATTTATGATAAGAATTTTAATGAACAAATGCCTAATTCCTCGCTTCATTGGATGATATGTGATAAAAATTTTTGTATCACAGTTGAACCAATGAAAGATGGGCTTAAAATATATAATAATGAAGTTGGTGTTTTAACCAACAATCCTCCTTTCCCGGCTCAATTAAAAGCATACAGAAGAAGTAAAAAAATCGAATCTTTATATAAAAAACTCTATAAGAAATTACTCAAAAAAGAATATTCAACTCGGGGAACTGAAACACTTGGCGTGGCAGGCGACTTAACCAGTATGAGCAGGTTTGAAAGAGCCTGTTATTACAAAGACAAAATGATATCAAAAGGCAAGCAAGCAAGCGAGACATTTCATCTTCTTGATTTGGTGAAGCAACCGTATGGGGCTACACCAGTTGGGGATAAATTTGAATATACTATTTATGAAGTTGTTTATGATATGAAGGAAGGAAGCATGCAAGTAAAAAATTATGATAATGAGGTTTATGAGAGGAGGTTGTAGATGGCTCCAACATTATTAGGGAATATTAAAACATTTATTAATCAATGCTTGCCAGATTATATAATTAATTCATGGTCAAATACAGCGCAAACAGGGAAAGCTCCATCTGAAAATTTAGTGAAAACAGCATTAAATAATAAATCAGATGTAGGACATACACATAATTATGCATCCATTAGTGATATAGATGTAGAAATAGAAGCCTATCTTGATGCCATTATAGACGCTCTCGAAGAAGCCGAAATAATTGGTGGAATTGGAGGAAATAGTATCAATATATCAACACAATGGAGCACTCCTTTAAGTGATAGCAAAGTTCCTTCAGAAAAATTAGTAAAAGAATTATTAGATACCAAAGCAAATAGCTCATCAATACCAACAAAAACTTCAGATTTAACAAATGACAGTGGATTTTTAACAAGCCATCAAGATATAAGTGGCAAAGCAGATAAAACAGGATACAATGCAAATAAAAATTTAGTAACAAATAATGATGGTACAATAACTACCGAAAATAAACCAACTATTCCGACAAAAACCTCAGATTTAACAAACGATAGCGGATTTTTGACAAGTCATCAAGATATAAGTGGCAAATTAAATATTTCTCAAACAAGTTACAAAGGAAAAAATGTTGTAGTTGATAGTAGTAGTGGAAATATTACTTTTGAAAATAAACCAACTATTCCGACAAAAACTTCAGATTTAACAAATGACAGTGGATATGTAACTTCAAGTGGTAGTACTGTATCATATTCGCAAACTCAATCATCAGGAACCAATACATATACTATTGGTAAGATTACAATTAATGGAACAGAAACAACATTATATGGAAAAGATACAAATACTACTTACACAATTCCAAGTGCGTCAACATCAACACCAGCAAAAGATACAGCAAGTGGAACATATGGTAGTGGAACCGCTTATGCAAGAGCTAATCATGCGCATCCAAAAAGTAGTATATATGCCGAAGCAGAACATAAACATGATACAGGAGATATTAATGGATTGATAAACCTAATTTATCCAGTTGGTTCTATATACATGAGTGTAATTAGTACTAGTCCAGCTACATTGTTTGGTGGTACTTGGGTACAATTAAAAGATAGATTTTTATTAGGCGCAGGAGATACATATAGTAATGGTGGAACTGGTGGGGCAGCAACACATACCTTAACAACAAATGAGATGCCATCACATACACATAATGCTTGGACAAAAGCTTTAGATGGCTGGGCTATATGGGGTCAAAAAAATGGAAACATGTTTACTTCATCATCATACACTTGGGAAGGAAGTAATGTTAATGTATCTGATATAAATTCACTTACAAATACTGGTAGTGGAGCTGCTCACAATAACATGCCTCCTTATTTAGTTGTTTATATGTGGAAACGAACAGAGTGATTAAATGACAAAATATACAGATAAAGCAACAGAATTTGTACAAACTTTAATAGGAGCTCATGATAGCGAAGAAAGTGATATAACTATTTCAACATCATGGGGAAGTCCTTTAAGTGATGAAAAAGTTGTATCCGAAAAATTAATAAAAGACACAATTGATACAAAAGCAAACAGTAGTGGATATACTGCGAGTCAAAATTTGGTAACAAATAGCAGTGGGGATATCGCTACAGAAAGTAAGCCAATAATACCTCAACCTTCAACCACAGCAACAGATATCAAAATGAATGGAACTCAAAGCGCTGGAGGTTTAAATACTACTACATATGCTAAAGCAGACCATGTACATCCAAGTGATACAAATAAACAAGATTTACTTGTTAGTGGAACTAATATTCAAACAATTAACGGACAATCAATATTAAGAAGTGGAGATTTATCAATAGGAACAGAGGTTGGAACATTTAGTGATTTAAATGAATTAATAAATCTTTCAACATTAAACAGATATACACTTGTTTTAGATAAAGATTATAAATATGACTCAACTACTGATTCATCTTTAAGTAGTGGAATTGAAATAACACAAGATATTATTATCATTGGAAATGGACACATAATTGATGGAAATAACTATGCAAGAGCATTTATAGATACAATTGGTTATACTTGGGAATTAAATGATTTAAAAATACAAAATTGTACAAGTAATAATGATAATAAATATGGTTATAATGTTGGTGGAGCAATCTATGCAGACCAATATACCCATGTTAACATAAACAACACAACATTCACACAAAACAACGCAGAGGATGGTGGAGCAATCTTCGCAGATAACTCACAGATAAACATAAACAATACAAACATAAACAACAACAACGCAAACAATGGTCAAGGTGGAGCAATCTGCACATGGAACTCACAGATAAACATAAACAATACAAACATAACCCACAACAACGCAACAAATAATGGTGGAGCAATCTTCGCATACGATAACTCACAGATAAACATAACACAATCAATAATAAAAAATAATACTGCAACAAATTATGCAAATATTTATTGTAATTCTGCTACAACAGTATATAATTGTGATATTGATAATATTGTTACTACTTGTTATAATGTAACAAATTATAATTATATTAATGAAACTAATATTGCTAATAATTTAACAACAACCACAAGTGGAAAAGTATTAGATGCACGACAAGGTAAAGCATTGGCAGATTTAATAGGTGATGCGATAACATATATAAATCAATGAGGTAAAATAAATGACAGATGGAACATTCGCAGAATTACAAACATTAATTAATAATGCAAGTAATGGAGATACTATTACACTTGATAAAAATTATAAAAATAGTGGTTCAGAAACATATATAACAATTAATAAAGATATAACTATTGATGGAGATGGTTACACCATAGATGCCGATTTAAAGAGTAGAATTTTTTATATAAATGGTGCATATACATTTACAATCCAAAATCTTACATTAACTCAAGGAAATTCAGGTTCAAATGATGGTGGTGCTATTTATGTAAATAATTCAAATGCAAATTTAAATATTGATGATTGTATTTTCACAAACAATACTGCTACAAATAATGGAGGAGCAATATATATCGGAAATGGTACTGCTACAATAAATGCAGATTTTACTACAAATACAATATCTTCAAGTGGTGATGGTCATAAAGGTGGAGCAATTTACATTAATGCGGGTAATGTGACAATTAATGGAAATTTCACAAATAATTCAGGTGCTCGTGCGGGAGCAATCTATACTAATGGTACTACTCAAATATTAGGTATATTTGAAAATAATAGTGCTACTTATAGAGCGGGTGGAGCAATTTTCGTTGATATAAATAGTAACACAACAATATCTGGAGAGTTTACTAATAATTCAACAACAAATAGTAGTGCTCAAGGTGGAGCAATTTATAATTATGGAGGACATCTTACAATATTAGAGAATACTATTTTTATTAATAATGTAGCAGGACAACATGGTGGAGCAATCTCTGCAAATACAAATGGAAGTACTGCACCTACGACAACAATATTTGCAAGTACATTTACTACAAATGAAGCGAACAATAATGGTGGAGCAATTTATAATACTGGAACTTTACAAGTAAGAAATAATATTTTTGATGGAAATGAAGCACAAAATGGTGGAGCAATTTATAATTCAAATCAAAAAGCAATTATTGGAAATTGTATTTTTACAAATAATACTGCTACAAATCAAGGAGCAATATATAATGGAAAATGTTATCTATGTGTTTTTTCAACACTTTCAGATACTTCAAATGCAAGTGTTATTACATTAAATAGTTCACTAGAAACATTGGCACAATTAATAACAACAAATCTTACAATTATGGGAGTAAATGCTTCAGCAAGCGATGGTTTAGATACATTAGCAGATAAAATACTTAACATATCATGATATTATGACTGATTTATTAAATACTGATTTGCAAACTTTAGGAACAAAAATAGCCACAAATCTTACTGCACAAGGAGTATCATCTTCTGCATCCGAAGGACTTACAACGTTAGCAAATAAGATATTAAATGTTGATATAAGTGGCACAATTACATTAACAACAAATAAATCAATTTTAAATAATTATGGAAGTGAAAATGCTACTTTAACTGCTACATATTCAAAAGGCGCAGGATATGCACTTGAAATTTATAATGCAGATACAAATACAAAACTTGGAAATATGACTGATAATCAAAATGGAACATATTCATATACATATAATTCAACCGGTAATGGAGATATAAATTTAAAAGCAATAAGAGCAAATGATGAATCAAATAACATTAGTATAGAAGATTGTATGTATTTCAACAGTGGAAACAATACAACTGATTTAACTATTGCCAGTGGAATTACTGTTACCACTTCAAATGATGGTTTGAAAGTTACTACATCTAAATCTAGTGAACTTTTAGTAAAATTTCCAATTACTTTACAACAAAGTGATAATTATATTCTTGAAATGGAAATTGGACACTCAGGGACAATTCAACATTTAGGGGGATTTGTTAATACTTCTGCCACAAGAACGGGATTTTGGTGTGCATTTGGTACAGATAATACTTACTCAGGTGGAATTAGAAATTCTACCTTTAATGGTAATGCAACTTTTAATGTGGGTGATAAAATGATTTTTAAACATTTAAATGGGGTATATAGTGTATATCATAATAATACACAATTATATTCCAAAACAACAACATTCACTTCAAGTTCTTACAAATTTGGTGTTTATACAAACGCAAATAGAGTGCAATATTTAAAAAATATTAAAGCAAAAAAAATTTCTAGCTAATAATATTTCTTAATTATTTATATAATAAACAATCGATGCAAAACCCAAAACAATTATCACCACAATAACTCCAAGCCAAATCATATCATAACTCATTTTTTTCTTCCTTTCTTATTTTATTATATATTATATACATTAGAATATAAAAGTTTTTCTATTATAGTGAGGTTGAAAGATGGCAGTTACTACAACATTATCACGATTAAAGAATTATTTTATAGGGTGGCATACAGCTAATTATCGGACCCTGCATGAATTTACGGACCAAATAACGGAAGACGAGCCTGATGGAAGCAAGCTCGTAGAGAGTAAAACTATTTTTCAATATATAAATGATATAATTACACCAATAAAAGACAAAGTAAACGATTTAGATGATAACATAGGAAATCGTTGTATTCCACGACATGGAGAAACATTATGGGAAAATATTTGTAATTTATGGAGCACTATAGGAGAATGGGCAAGTCCTGATGACCCTAAGTGGGAATCATTTTGGAATCTTGAACGTACTGATAACTCTGATTGGAATCCTATATGGGAAAATGGAGTTTTAACGGACGATTGGCCAAAAGGATGGACAGTAAAAGGATGGATACGAAAAATATGGTATGAAATATTAAAAGTACAATCACCAAGAATATCAAATTTAGAAACCAGAGCATCAAATTTAGAAAATAATTTAGGACATAATAATCAAACCTATATTGTACGGTCATATGGAGATACAGCTAGTGCATCACATTGTATAATATTTTATAGACATGGATGGTTTGTATTTGTTAGGGGTTATATAAGCCCTGATGTTAGAACCAATGCAGATGCTATAAATGCACATGACCAATATTTTATACAAGGGAACAGTTCATATTGGGACCCAATAATACCGGCCAGCAGTGTGTATTTAAATTTTAATACTACTTATGGTAGTGCAACATCTGCATATGTTGATTGGGGAGGAGGACAAGGACAAGACCATCATCATACAGTTAAGATAGACAAAAATACAACAAAAAATACAAGTTCAGTTAGTTCTTATCATAAACATATGGGTGTTAATAGCATAGAACTAAATGTAGGTACAAAAATGGGTACAGGTAGTAAATTTGCTTTAGTGGCAACCATACATGGTTCTAATGGAGAAGAAATATACTTCTCTGGAATGTACCTCGCAAAAAATCGTTACACAAATTATGGTAATCATTGCTATGATAGAGAACGATATAGTTGGAATGATGCAACTTGGTACAAAAGAAAAAGTTTTAATTCAGATTGGCCCGGAATGGTAGATACAAGAAAACCATTCCCAGCGCACGATTATGATACATGGGAAAGATTATAAGGTGAGCTAATATGACAAGACCAATAACAGAAAAAGTTTTAAATTTAAAAGAAGAAATACAAAAATTCATCGAACCTATACATACTTACGTTAATGAAAATACATACTCTAAAACAGAAGCTGATAATAAATTTGCTCCCAAAAACCATGCTAGCTCAACAACAGACTACGGAACAGCAACCAACCAAGAGTACGGTCATGTCAAAACAATAAACAACCTCACACTCGAAACCGACACAAACCCAATATCAAGTTCCGTCCCAACAATAAAAGCCCTACATGATTACTTGCTTGCTCACAAACAAGATTTAGAAAATGCCATCAAAACCTACTACGGAACACTTAACTCTGACGGAATAATTAACCAATTAATATCAAAATACGACTTCATATCACAACTCAAAAGATACAGCATAGCAGAAACATACCAAGTACCAAATAACTACGATATCAATGATGTACAAAAAGTAGATAATACAATAATAAATGATAACAATAGTTATAAAGCTGCCAAGCTACAAGATATAGAAGGAACAGGAACTTATATCACACCGGGACATTATTATATTACTCCAACATCAGGATATTTAACCAACTCACAGTATCAAGCTTTTCTTGAAGATAATTTAAATGAAGATGATAAAGCACGTTTATTAGAATATTTAAAAGAATTTGGAATTAATTATGGTAGCATTAAAAAACCTTATGCAAATGGGTTACTCGATGTTAGAAAAGCAGGTAATGCTATCATCCAAGAATTATATACAACCATAAAAGATGCCGATGAAAAATACGTACTATCAGGAGAAAAATATACCAGAAAAGGAATCAAAAATGGAAATACAATAACATGGAAAGAATGGGAAGCATCACATATTCCTTATGGCGACTCCGCAATAACAATAGACTTAGAAACCGGCATAAATAATATGGTTCTCAAAGAAAATACAGCAGGATATTTAATTGAATGGAATCAAGGACAAGGTGGATTCACATTAACACAAGATGCTGGAGAACTTCATAACATTGGAGCATTTAGCAATGAACTTAATATTGGAGATAATGTTTATACATTTTCTAATCATTTGGCAGGATTCGAAATCAGAATAGAAAAGAATGGAATATATCTCGTATCTAACAAACAACTAGGAGCATCAATAGATGCTAAATATTTAAAACAAACTTATTTTGTACCTCGGATAAGATAAAATGGTAAAAGTAGATGCTAAACTATCATATCAAGAAAATTGTGACTATTTACCTTCATCAGTATATGGTGAAATAGAAATAGAACCAAAAGAAATTGATATAGAAACTAAATTAACAATAATTGATTATAACCTTAGAGACACAGAAATAGGTGATAGAGGTAGAGTTAATTTCTCAAAATATATAAATGGAGAATATGATAGCTACAATAACATGCAAGAGTCAATTAATTTTAGACCATTTTATAATGACATATTATTATTTGAAACATTTACTTATTTCACTTATGAAAATACACAATATCCAGTTAAATATAAAGACCTTGATATTTATTTTTTCGAAGAAAATGAAGATAGAACTCAATTAGACCCTAACGACTCAGACCATGCCATAGCGGTTAATTTCGAAATAGATGAAAATGGAAAAACTGGAATACGATATCTACCTCATAACAGTGGATATTTTGTTGTTCATTATCATGCCACAACTTATTTTAAAGAAAAAATTGTAGAACACAAAGTTAATCTTGAACAAATACCAGTAAAAGTTTATATTAAACCAGTTGAAGCACGTGCAAATCAAAGTACAAAAGATTTATTACCTTTATTTATATCAATGGAACAAGCTGCCGATTTAGCTGCATCAGTGAGAGATATATATGGACAACGACCAAAAGATGGTGTAATTACTTTCTTAAGTTATTACGTTCATGATATAAATAACCCAAGAGACGGAGAAGAACGTGTCATTGGAAATCCAATAATGCTCGAAAATGGTGAAACACTTTTATATGAACCAAAAGGAATATTACTCAACGATAATAAAGAAAGCGAGCAAGAACATCAGTATGAAATTCCACCAATGGGAAATGTGACAGAAGGACCAGACCCAACACAAGATGACTGGCAACACCTAGTATACGAAGACCATTCTTATAGTGGCTTTATTTCTTACTCACCTATACAATATCTTTATAATGATGTCGAATGGGACGGATATCATGGAGAACAAGGATACAATACAGACGAACAAAAATATCAAAGTGGAACTGAAATTATTTGTGCTGTTTATAATTATGAAAATAAAAGATATGGAGATTCTTGGAAATATTATACACAATCAAAAGCTTGGGGACATATTAGTGCTTTAATTCCGGGACAGCTAAATATCGCAATTAGAAAAGGAAACGAATCAATAAATGATTTACCTCAAATCAGAGAAGATGGATTATATCCATACAGTAGTAATGATACAATGGTGGTTTATATCGTTCCTACTGATAAAAATGGGAATGTGATTGATTTATCAATCGACAATAAATACGAATTTTATAATATCACACTTAAAATTATTGGAACACAAACAACAACACATAGCGATACATTTGAATATGATAAATATACCTATATTACAATCAAAAATCCTCGAGATAATGAATTAACATATCAAAATGGAATGTTCAAATTTACAATACCTATGAACAAAATTAATGCTTACAATGAAAATGGAGAATACATCAATGGAAGAAAATTCATTGAAGGAATATATACTATTGAAGCAGCAATGGATATCATAAATGATAATGAAACAGAATCTACCGAATATGGATATGATAATGATGATAACAATGATAGATTTAATTTATACAACATGTATCATGGCGTAAACCCACAAAAAAAAGATGATAGATATTATGACCACATGGAAAGTGTTCAAGCTTATTTTGATTTGATAATTGAAGAGCCTTTTGATTATAATACTAATATTAACGAAAATGGAGAAGACCCAGAAACTAATGAATTTAATTATCACGTAGATTGTTATTATAAAGAAGATGACTATGGAGATTTAGTCATCAAAGTATGGGCAAAAAATAATATGGATATCAATTTATTTGCTGGTAAAAAAATGTATCTTAATATTGATAATGATATTACTTTACAATCAAATATGCAAATTGTTGATAATAAAATTGAAGCTCATTATAAAATGCAAAGTCAGAGTAGTGATAATAATATTATATCATTACAGAATTTAAGAACCGGAAATCATACTTTTACTGCAACTATTAAAGCAAGTGAAGTCAGTGAATTAGATGATGACTTTGTTACAGGAACTGAATCATTTATAATATGTATGGAAGAAATTCCACATATAACTAAAATTGATTATCTTCAAAAAAATTACAAAGGTCATGTTAGAATTTATATTACTGTAGATAATGTTTATACTAATACCAATGTTATTACAGAAATTAGAAAAGCAAGCAATAATGCATTAATTAAAACGTTTACAAACACAGTAAATAAAAACGATTATACTTTCGATTTAGAATTAACAGAATTAAATGCAGGAGATTATACAGTTAAAACTACTTGCGTTAAATCACAAAGATTTGATGAAGGAGTATTCGATATTGATAAAGCAAATCTATGGGAAATTATAAACACAAGTTCATGCATAACAGGTGGAAATCAAACAATTACTATTGGACTTGGATGCGATGGAGACATAGATAGTATACAAGAACTTTTATGTCATATAGGTAAAAAAATAACATATAATGTACCATTACGAAGTTTAAATGATGTTATTAAAATACAAGCGAGAGATTTTAATTTAGTTCAAGTACAAAATAATGAATTATCATTGGATGCGTATCATCAACAAGATATTCGTTTCTGGGATGGATGTGCAGCAATTGCACATGGATGGCAACATGGAACTGAATGGGAAGCATCATTTTATGTATACTCCGGAAACAGAGCAATTGGCTCATCAGGAGCTGTATTTATATCAGATGTAATTCCGAACTATGTATACCCAGCATTTGCAAGTAGCGGTGGAGAAAAAAATCCTTATCAAAATCCTGATTGGGTCGCAGCTAATTGCATAGAAATAAATAGTAACGGAAAAATATATTTACATAATGCTGGAGATGCAGATAAGAGAGAAGTAACAGCATATCATCAAGAAAATTTATATGGTGGTATACTTGCTCCTCATTATTTTAATGATGGAATGCGTGTAGTATTACGATACGGAACACGATTGTTTACCTGTCAAGAATGTGGATATGAAGTAAATAGAGCTTTTGATACATGTCCTATGTGCGGAAATAACGATATAACATATGAAAGGGGAAACTTTTATACCATATTACAAGAAACAGGAGCACAATCAGATTACTTTAATTTTACATTTGATGGATTTATTTTCAGTAGTAATCTTCATTTAATAGGATGGAATTATGGAGGAATTACGCATGGTAATCATATAATACTTAAAAATATTTCTTTTATACATGAAGAATATCTAGATAATCAAACTGTTCAACTTCTTGGAGATAATACAGCATTGATATCAGGAAGAGATGACATCGTCGATGAAGGTGAATATCAATACAGAGCTGTTTACGATGGAGATGAAAATTATAATGATTTACGACCATTTACATATGATATAAAAATAAGGGGAACATCACAAAATGGAACATTAACAAGAATTGATAATAATACTTTTAAAATTCATCATAAAAACTACAATACTCAACATGTTATAGGATGGCTTTTAGCTAGAAATTTAAATGATGAAATTCGTATACCAATCATAACCAAAATTAATGGAACTTTTACAATTGAAGATATTGATAATTGGGATTCATATACTGAATTTGAATTACATAAAAATCCAAAAGATGAAGATTTATTAGAAATAATGCAAGAATCTAATACAAATGATGTATACGAAAACTTAATATATTATTATGAAAATTTAACATTTAGAAGAGGTCTGTATCCTCCTGATTATCATTATGAACCAGCTCAGTTTAATAAATCATTAGCTATTTCTTTGCATAATCAATGGCTTGAAAATGAAGAAAAAGTGTTATTTACTACCTATAATTATATAACAATTAGGTGATATACAATGGAACTTTCAGAAGTAAAACAACTAACCCATAAAATAATTAAAATTAATATTACAAACAAAAATTATCATTCATCATATAGTTATATCACCAGACAAATAGTTTTATCAGATGTTTCTGATGAAGAAGTTGTACGATTTAGTCTAGAAGAAAATTCCAATTTCATCCAACATCAATGTGATGATGAAAATAGAAACATTTTTTATGTAGTAATTCCAAACAAAGTTAATTCAACAATTTCATTATACGCTCATTACTTCCCTGCTGAATTATATGAATACGAAGAAGATAAGAATATTTATTGGAGTTTTAATTTTCAAGATTTACTCACAGAAAATCCACTAAATGATAGTGGTCATAAATATCCAATTATTGAAACAGATGAAAGCACAGGATATCGAAAAGAAGCAGGGTATAAAGATGGAAGTATACAATTAAAATCTATATTACCAGATAGTATAGATGGATATAAAAATCCAAATTATAAAAATTTTACAAAAACCAACATTAATGATGATAAAGATATGACTCAACAAGGTTATACTCCTTTATCAAGTCGATATAGAAAACCATATAAATACTTTAATGAAGCTCCAAGTCTAAATGGAGACCCATATTGGAGTGCAGAAGAAGCTCATGGAACAATATGTAAAGAAACACCATATTGGGAAATAAGAATTAATAGAGATGGTTTAAGTCGCTTAGTTGCAGATACAGTAGATGGAAAATATTATCCTATTTCTGTTCATCTTGGTTATGAATATTTACCAACCAGTACACATTATCACCAACATTATTATGGTTTTGAGGGAGAATGTCCAGACCCAAATGATATCTATGTTTTTGAGGGAACAAATATAACAGATGTTAATGATGGTTTTGGGTCAAAAAATAATTATCGTATTATTAAAAGAACAGAACCTTTTGATGACACTTATAGTATGTTTGTAGACCATGAATGTATATTACCAATTAATTTATTGGAATGTAAACCAGAAGGATATATTACTAAAAATAAATGTTATGATTATTATACCTATACAGCTATAGGTAATGATATTCCGGGACGAGCTGTTAATTTACAAGCTGGAGAACAATATAGTTTACGATATTTTATTTTTGTACCTAATAAAGTTGATGCTCTTGTTGATGAAATAATGACAGCTGATTGCTATCTTGCTATCAATGGACAACGAATTGAAGATGAATTTTTGGAATATGACAAGCAAGAAAGAAATCAATGGGTATATCATGAAGTACCATTTATCGCTCAAGGTGGTGGAGCAGATTGGCTAGAAGTTATCGGACCTCATAGTAATCCAGAAATAGAATTCTTTTTAACTAAAATTGAAATCGAAAAATTTGTTGAATATAGACCAACTTTAACTTACAATGAACATGGATTAAAAGTAGAAGAAGCAACTTTTGATAATACGTGTACAAACGAAAGAAAAGAAGGCTCCAAAGGAGTATTAAGAATTCCAGAAGTCAGCGAAGAGAACAAAAAATGGGAAATAAGAACAGCTACTAATGTTTGGGAGCAAAAAACTCAATTACCAAATCCACAAGGAAAAGTATTCTTCATTTTAGGAGACGATGTTAGTCTTGATTATGACGAACTTACAAGTAATTTATATTATTCTCATTTAGATGATAATGATTATGGAATCAAATATTATCCATTTTATATTGATGAAGAACCACCAAAAATAAAAATACCAGATAGACTTGGTAATAATATCGATGATTTAATTATAGCAATAACAAAACAATATGATTTTGAATCAGAAAATAATCCAGATTATGGAATGTTAGAAATAGATGAATATAATTATATAACAATTCCAGATAAATATCAAAAAACTGGAACATATACAGTTCATATTGAAAATTATATTACAGGAGAAGAATACGATTATAATTACAAAGTTAAACCAAAAAGAATCAGAGATGACTTAGAAGGTTTTGAAGAAGGAGATTTAGGACAAAGTGACGTAAGAGACGAAGATACAAATAATAAGTTATATAATTTATCATATGATATATCCACTGGAGATTTAAATTTTACTTACCCAAGAACTGTGCAATTTTTTAAGGCAAGAAATAATCATTTTGAATTATCATTAATTGATAGTTATGATAATATCATTACTCGTGGCAGTACGAGAGTAGAATTTATTAAAGGACGAACTACTTTTGAAGAAGCATTAGTAGATGCGGGAAAAAGAGATGTTCAAAAAGATGGAAAAGTATATTATAGAAAAATTAATTTATCAGATTTAGAATTAGATAAAGATGAAAATGGAAATGAAATAGCAACGATATTTCATTTAAGAATTTATTATACAGACCCATGTTACGATGAACCAATTATTGATTTCAAAAAAGTATGGGTGGAACCATTAAATCTTGATTTAAGACCTAGTATTAATGGTAACTACAAAAATAGTAGATTCATATCATATACACAAGATGGTACACCTGTTTATGGAAAAGATTGCGAAGGATACAAACAGTCAGAATATTATGAAGATGATGACGCAAGCAAATCTGATAGTAATGAAGACGAAGAAGAACAAGTTCAACAACGTCAAACTGAATACCAAAACTTTGAAACACACGCTCCATTAGTTGATGATGATACACACAAAAGTTATTATGGTGGAGTGTGGGGTAATTATCCTATTTTAGATAAAACACATTTCAAAGGAACAAGAATTGTTCGAGGAGGATATTATATTTATGATGTTGAAGCTGAATTCCCATTAGATATATGTGTAGATGTTGTTAACAAATTCAGTTCAGGTGAACTACAACCAATACCAATTGGACATTATTGTGAGTTATCAATTGATGACAAAGTTATTCAAACAACATTAAGTGATGCAGAAGGAAAAGCGCATTTCTATATTGATTTGAATGATGCTCCTTTGCGAAAACACACAATTAAGATAGAATGTTTCGACAGATATTGGGAGCCAATTAAATATATTTACTTTGATTTAATTATCTGTGAAGATACAACTAAAATTAGACCAGCAGTGCCAATAGCATTTAAACACTTCCCATACTGTCCGGGATATGTTAAAACCGATGATGAAACACAATGTGAATTTACTTACCTAACTGATGACAATCTTAATTTATATATCCCTCAAGATGATACTTTATTGCTTGATTTCGATAATAGTAAAAATCATTTTAACTTCAAATTATCAGTATACAGACACAAACCACAATATAAAAATATAAGTAAATTTACCAATAGAAACAGTACACTAATTTATTCAAAAAATATTTATAACGAACAAGATTTGCTTTTATTTATATCAGCTGGATTAAATTTTGATACAGATTGCAAATTAGAAAGAGATGGAATAGAAGCCCAACACCCAAGTACAACCTCACCATCAGAAACAACACAAATAGCGAACTTGCGAGATAATATTAAATTACATGGAAAAACTCCATCTGTAAATATGCTTGCTTACTTTAACGCTAACGAACAAATTATAAGAACAAATCAAGCTACTACAACAATTTCACCAGAAATTATGTGTGATTTAATGTTATATGCTCCTATAGTAAATCTAAAAGAACTTAATAATACAACTATAGCAGACTTATTTAATTTCTATCGTAAAAATACATTAGATAATCCAGTAAGATATTCTATCGTCACAAGTAGTCTTGACGGAGAAAATAGATATAGAACTCATAAAAGAACATTTACCGTACATTATATGAATAATGTTAGAGCAAATAATTATAAAATGCAATGGGACGGAAAAAATAATAATGAACCACTCTACACCTTAAATGAAGAAGGAAAATGGATTTTCAAATCAATTGAAATTAAAAAAACAGCAGCATACAATCCAAATGATATTCGTTCTATAGATAATGATAATGAATATATAAAAGAAGGAAAAATAGAAGTATATCAAAATGGACAATTATATCATTATCCACCTATTGTTTATGATAACGGAGATTATGTGTGTAAAGTTGAAAATATAATCAAAAAAGAAGCCAATGAAAAAATACAATTAAGATATGTATTTAAAGATGGATACCATTTTATAACAGATAGCGAGGATTAATATGGCAACAAAAAAAGTAACTATATACCCATCAAAAATTACAACTCAAGCAACAAGGTCAACCGAGACCAATACTCAAATATTAGAAAATAAAGAAAATTTAAAATCTAGTAACAAATCTTTAGCCTTTTGGGGAGTTAGACATCCAACTTGGAAACCTTCATACTTGCGTAGATATCCAGACAGTATCACTACTCCAAGTGGTTCATTTAATGACCCAGCTCCATTTACAGCATCAAAATTTAAAATATCTGGAGCAGATAAAAGAAGTAAAGTTAAAAACATATGGGTTGAATACAAATGGGAACAAATATCATATTCATCTACAACTGCTTATGGAAAATTTGATAAACCTATTATAAAAATTAAAAAAGGAGATAAGCAATTAGATAGTATATATGGAGCTATTCCAAGTAAAAATAGATATGATAATTGTAAAAGCGGTAGTTGCCAAAATGTAGATTCCGCCGAACTCGCTAAATTACATACTCACAAATTAACTGGAGTTTCTGAATTAACATTAGATGACCTTTTGAATAATGTTAAAATTATTTTTGACCCAAAAAAAAATACAGCAAGCAATCATTGCCGTATTGTAATACAATTTTTTAGAATTATTGTAGAATACACGCCATATGTATCTAAAGACAAAAAGAAAGACCCACCGCAAATTATTGATGAAGAACCAGAGCCACAAATTATTCATCCAAATTATGATATTTCAGTAAAATTAGATAAGAAAAAAGCATTAATTAATGAAGAATATTATTGTACATTAAAAGTATGGAATACTGTTCCAAATGCAGAAATATTATCACCGTTACAAGTGCTGCTTGATATACCTGTAAACACAGAAATATCAGTTGTAGAAATGATTGGTGGGGGAGATATAACTGTTAATAATGGATGCCAATGGTATATCACTGATTTTGAAAATAATATGGCACAGGTAAAATTCATATGTAAAACAAATTTACCCGTTCAACAAGGAACATATATAGGGTCATTCTTCTATCCAACTACATCACAACAAGGAAAGTCATCAGATTATATTAAAATTGTAAGTGATGATGTTGAATTTAGTTTTTATAAATCAAATACTAAATCATCATTTGTGCAAGGTTCTACTGAAGATAATACGAGTTTCTTTTATGTTACTATGAACGCAAGCGAACTTCCTACTGGTGCAACAATTGAAATAGATACAGCTGGTTTTATAACGGAAGAAACATGGGGTAAATGGGTTAAAAATACAAATGATTATGATTTAAATCTTGTACCAAATACAAATGGAATTTGGAAAATTACTAATATTAAAACTCAATATATTAAACTTCCATCTAATTTAATTGACTTAACCTCACAAGGAGCTGGACAATATACATTATTGGCTACATACAAAAAGAACGAAAAGATATTAACAAGAAAAATATATCTTACTGTTGCAGGTAGAAAATTACAAAAAGAATACTTCAAATTAAGACTTGAAGATGGGTCTGATGTACAATATAATGATTTGAGTATAACAGAAGGGGATGACTTAAGTATTCCATTGGAATTTAGTATGGAAGATATGTATGAAACTTTCGAAAATAATTTGATTATCAACGGTGATACAAAACGATTTTCAACTAAAGAAGCAAGATATGCATCATTCGATTTATACATAGAATCAGATGAAGACGAAACATACGAAAACGTTATTGCTTACTTAGATGCTTACGATGAAGAGTATGAATGCGAAGAAATAATTATAGGAGCAGATGCTAATATAGATTTACACACATCAAACACAGGAAGAACATTTTGTGTTATTCATGAATTAAAAACAAATACGCACAACAAATTAAAATTTATATTACAATCAGATGAACCAAGAGAAACAGTTATAAAATTAAAACCATTAAACTATGATGAATATGACACAGGGAAATGGAAACCAATGAATATTACATTCAAAGATATTCCAGACATACAAATAAAAATAAAAGGTCCATCTGAAATAATTTACCATAACAATAAAGAAGCAGAATTTAAATTACAATATATAATACAAAACAAATCAAACATAAAAGGAGAAGATATCAAATTCCAATTAACAGAACATACTGCTTTTGAAAGAGATATCTATCCATATAAATTTTCAGCACAATATGGAGCATCATTTAACACTCCAATATTTAATGATAAAAAACGAACCATATATTTCCCTGAATTAAGTGCAAATGGTCCTGAACATATATTAGAAGTAAGTTATCGAGCAAGAAAGAAAGGAATTTTTGAATTTGCTATACAAACAGTTGATTATGGAAACACATTAAAAGACGACCAACATTATAATATATATCGACATAAAATGCTAGTTAACGTTACAGCAGACTTAGATGTAAAAACATCTGTTAGCAATAAAACTCCATATTTAAATGAAATTATTGATTATACAATTAAAGTTACAAACAGGTCAAAAAGACAAGAAAATTTAACATTCCAAATAAGAGATATAGGTCATTATGAACGCAATTTACATCGAAAAAATGACTATAACATAATAGAATGGGAAGGTCCGGGACAATTTGAAACAAAAGAAGACACAGAACAAGAACAATGGGTTAATAATTATATCGGACTGTGGACATTAACCAATGTTCAACCTGATGAAACTAATACACTTGTATTATCATTACAACCAAAAGATACTGGAACACATGTAATTAACACAATAACAACAGATAAAAATGGTAATGTACAAAGTTTTGATGATTATGTTCAAGTTTATGAGCCAGATAAAAAAATAGATTTAAATGTTTATCAAGCTATAAATCAAACAGAACATGAAAATTGTTGTAATCCTGATATTTTAACTGAAATATGTGATGATGATTTTATCACAATTGGTGATGAAATTTATTATGTTATTGAAGTAATTAATAAAGAAAGAAATGATATTCACCCAGCTGATAGAGTACATGGGTACTTGAAAGAAGGAGCTGTTGTAAAAGTAAAAATAAGATTACCAAAAAGCTTTGAATACACTGGATGTGCCACACAAGATGGTGATGATGGTTTTGAAATAGATGAAACCGGATTAATTACTTTACATGTTGATGATATAACACAATGTGATTCTAGAAAATTCTGTTTCAAAGTTATACCACAAAAAAAAGGAAAATTTGTATCAAACTTTATATTATCAGCAAGAAATACCAAAACAATTAATAAAAAATTAAATTTAATGGTAGATTCTTATTTCGATGAAAGAAAAACTGAACATGAAATAACTATTTATAATTTTGAAAAAACAAATAGATATTTTAGATACGAACTCGATGGTGACAATAATTTATTTAAATTCTACAATAAAGGAGATAAGTCAAAACGTACTGTCGATGTTGAAAAACATAATGCATCTAAATTAGAAGTATACAGAGGAAGTACGCTTAAAGAATTAGTAGATAAAATAAAAGATGAATCCAAATATGTTGAGCCAGAACTAATTAGAGTAGGAAGCAATCATTTAGCTACAAAAGGATATGAATTATATCCTAATGGATTTATCAATAGATTTGGGTTATTAAATTCAGAAGTTTATCATTATACAGGACAACTTCCAACAATAGGTAATTTAGTTGATTATGCTCTACGATGGGACGTTGATAATTGGGACCAAAAAGTTTGGACTGGAAAAAATTATCAAAATGGAGTATTTAGTTTAACAGTTAATTATAGTAAAATTCCAACTAATTTTAATATTTTGGAATTAACCAAACCATTAAATACTTTACAAGTTTTAGTGGATAGAGTAAAACCATTTGGAACAAAAGCAATTTGTTATTTCTCATTTGATGTTAAATTTGAAATTAAAATAGTTATGGACGAAATTAAATCAGAATTATTAAATGATTTAAGTTTTAATATCAAACTAGAAGATTTAGGATTAATATCATGGTATAATAGACATGATAATAGTGTTGCAATTTATTTTGATTTAACTAAATATTATATAGATATTGATGATGACATATTAATATCACTTAGCAGTCAAGATAAAACATTTTGGGATAATAAACATATCATAGGAGAAGTTGATGCAGAATATTGTGTAGATGTTTTTAACGAAAGCAGGTCAAGACAATATATCGAAGATGCTTATGATATCGTGGAAAATCTACAGGATAAAAGTAATTATATTAAAAATGTAACAATTAGTAAACATAATGTAGACGAAATATCTCCAACTTCTTTATTAGTCACAGATAAAACTACTGTCAATAGAATTCATAATGAAGATGTTTTTAATTTTTATTTTGATTATGATATAAATTATGATGAAAAAATTGGTATATTTTTAGATACAGAAGAGGGAGAATTGTATTGCCAACTAATAAAAAATAAATTAACACACAATCAATTCCAATTAATACATCCAGATGGTAATATTATTAATACCATTAATAAAAAAAATATTACTAATTTCAAAATACAAGTTCAATGTTTTGAACTTAATAATAAGAATAAAATTATACACTTTTGGTGTGCAATAAATACACTTGACTATGAGTATTTGGGGTATTATATATGTAGTAATACATTTGCTCCATCAATATTTTTATTTAATAAAACATCAATTGGAAATACTAATAATCGTATATGTTCATATACATATACATCACAAAAAGATGACCCAATTACATTTTCTATTGATGACAATGAACATTATACTTCTCCTAAATATAGTGAAATTTATCAAACTAATAGTAGATATCAATGGAATAATTTAAATAAAATAGGTAAACAACCAATAAGTTTGAAAACAACATTAGATAGTGAATGTGAAATAAAAACCATTAAGCCACCTAAATTAATGCTTAGATATGATAAATTTAATCTTGATAGGTCGGATGAAATTATAGATATTTTCTTCGACATTAAAAGTAACAAAGCAATTGAAAATCTTAATTTAGGAGTATTTAGAGATGGAACTTATTATCTTCCTAAAAAAGGAGTTGTAAAAAAAATCTATATGCCACATCATATTGATAATGTTATTCAGGAGTATAATTCAACAGTTAGTATTCAGCAACCAAATATTACAATTTGTTCTGAATGTTTAAAAACAAGTTTAGGATATTATAATAAATGTCCTTATTGTTCATCAGAATCAGTTACACATCAAAAAGAAAAACAAGATGTTACAATTTGTTATAATTGTGGATGGGTATCTGATGGATGGAGAACTAATTGTAAACATTGTTTATCTAAAGATATAATCAGAACAACTGTAGATTATAATAAAACATATTGTTATAATTGTCGAAGTATGCATGATGATTATTACAGTGCATGTCCTTATTGTTTCTCCACTAATATAATACATCTACAAAATGATTCTGATATGTATCGTATATACAATCAAGACATTACAAATATCAAACCTATAGTTATCCAAAGTGATATTGAAGGCAGCATTAATGTATGTAATATTACTATTCCATTGAATAAAAATAGTAAGAAATTAGATGAATTAAAAGATTTAACATTAGTGATGAATGTTACTAATAATAATAATGGAGAATATTATTATTGTGAAACATGTGAAACAACAGGACTAGGTAATCCTGAAAAATGTCCTAATTGTAATGAAAGTAGTCCAAAATATTATCATGCTATTAATTTATACGATAATTATAATAATAAAAAATCTAATTTAACTATGTTTGTGTATTCAACTGTTAATGGTGAAACTAGTATTTGTGAAGTAACTCCGAACGGAGGAAATGTTGATGGCACAGTTGATATTGAAATTCCTATTTTAGATTTAGCTAAACGTAATAATCGAGATAGTTTCAATTTAATTATTGATGCAGAAAACACAATATATAAAGCAAGCAAGGAAACAATTTATAAAGCTCCAATATCAAATTATGGACAAGAATATCTCGATAAAGCGTTACAAAGTATTTTTATGGATATGTCTATTAATAATTTTTATTTTAAATCAGAATTTATTGACGAAAACAAATGGGATATTCGAAATATCGAAGGACCAAACAGAAAAGGAATTCGATATTTAACCGATAAAGATGAAACTAATTATTTATCATTCCATTTTGATATTGACCTTGACAGTGTGGATGGTATTCAATTCTATATGAATGGGTTAAATAAATCATTATCATATGCTCGTATGAATATTAAAGTTATCAGTAATAATCAAACCGAAACTATTAAAACTTTTGCTAGAAGTAATCTATTTGAAATCAAGGAAGAAATTTATAAAAAACATATGAATACAAAAGATATTACTATTGAACTTAATTTCTATGATGTAGAACTAAATTCAGAAATAATAATAAATGAATGTTTCTTGATTGTGCAAAAAGACAATAAAAAGATTCATGTACCACAATTAAATGAACAAACATTATATATTGATAATTATGCAAATAAACATTATAAAATTAGTAGTCAAAATATGTGGGGACTTAACGACAAATCTCCACAATATTTAAACGGAAAAATGTTAGAAACAGGATTGCTTGCTTGCTTTGAATTTGACAATATTAATGTAGGAGATATATTTAAAATATATGACATAAACATGCACATGGTCTACAAAAACAAAGAAGGTAATATTATAACTGGTATACTACCTATAACCGAAGATAAAATGAATATTCAATTAGTAGACGCTGATGTGGTTAAAAATAATGCAGAGAATTGGGGGTCATTCAGAGGAAATAGTGATGGTTTAAATAATTTAGAATCTGAAATTATTAACACAACTGATGAAAAATTGTTAGATTCTATCCCTATCTTAAATTCAGTATATCAATCATTCAAACCAGCAACAGAAGACTTTTATAAAGTTATATTGCAATACGCTGGTAAAGCTGGATATCCAAATGATAATATCATAGTATCTATATATGATGATTTAAACAATTCACCTGATGTTTGTTTAGCATCAAAAAGAATTACACTACCAACTGTAATGAAAGATATTGATATTGATTTCCATATCACTGGGTTAAATACAGAAGAACAATATTGGATTATGATTGAAGATGATAGTGCTGATGAAAATAATTATCATAAATTCAGACATAATAGTCATAAAGAATTAGGTATGTTATATATACAAAAAGATGGAGTATCAACATTATATGACCATATAGCATTAAGTATGGCTATTGGTAATGGATATGATATGAGTGAGTTCTTCGAATATCCTCATACATGTGAATTAGATAATAATAATAAAACTTTCAAATTATATGATTCATTTTATCGATTCGATGTGCAAACAAGTAGCAATGTTTATTTAAATAATCTTTTGATTAAGAGTGGATATAAACATTTCTGCACACAAGAAGATATTGAAACAAGAGATGAAGAAGAACCATATGAAGATGAAGTATGGGATGGTCCTACTCAAGAAAGTAGTAGTTCCGAAAGTTTAACTCCTTATCCTGATTGTGATGAATTGGATTGTGAGAGTTTAATAGAACCAGAACCGATAGAAGAACCAGAAAGTAGGTAATAAATATGAAAATAAATACTGAGGCACAAATAAAACAACATATGATTGAAATTACAAAAAAAGATACTGGAGAAAAAAAGTATCTTTGTAAAATGAATGACGAATGGAAAGAAATTTCAAAAGAGGATTATAATAAAATTTTAGGTGATAACAATGGCAAGCAATAAAATAATTACAGCAGAAGGAAAAACAAAAATGTTAGAATATGTTTTTGCTGGAGACGAAGGTTTTAATTATCTTGCATTAGGAGTAGGAGGAAGTACTAATGATGCAAGTAATGCATCTAGTACTGGAGATAAAAATGATTTTAACGAATTAAGTGGAAACAATTACGAAAGAGTTGCCTTAGTTAAAGAAGGTAATACCGCAGCAGATTCACAATCAATTACTTTATCAGCCACTTTTACAGATAGTAATTATAATCCATCAAACGGTGGAAATGTAGGTGAAATTGCTATCGTAAATAATGCTACAGCAAATGAAGAATTAGACACATTTTTCGCTTTTGCAGATATACCTGATATATTAAAATCTGATAACATTAGTTTAAAATACACTATTGTAATTTCAATATTATAAGGTGAGAACAAATGCCCTCATATTATAATAGAATAAAAGGGACATTAGAAGTAGCCAAATTAGCTAGAGCATCAGATATACATTTAATTCAGTCTGGAATTCAAAACGCTATTTCTAATGTTATTATAGATATGTTTGGGCCAAGTTTTGTATTAGGAGAATCAGAAAACGATTTAAAACTTGTTCCAACTGCTATACATGTAGACCAAATAAATACAAGTTGTGATGAAGACAACCAATGGATTTCTTTTTACGATAGATATTTCAGACAATCTTTATTTATTGAAAAATCATCTATAGAATCAATCACATTAAATATGATAAATGATTCTAAAATAGAGACTACTATTTATGCTGAAATAAGAGATATTAATTATAATTTACTAAAAGAAACAAACGCAAAACTTCATTGTACTGAATCTGATGGATACGAAGAAGTTACATTTCATTTTGATTTACATCATTTAGGTGTGGGTAGATACTACTTTGTATTAAAACCTGTAGATATATCTGCCGCTGATTTGGCATTAAACGGTGATGAGGGCACAATAGAAGTTATAGAACCAGAAATGTTTTGTGTAAGATATGATAGAGAAGGTAGCTACGAACAAGGACTCGAAGCATCATACAACGGAGTAGATTATTTAGATGCTTGCTTACTTGAAGACCAACTCGAATACGAAGACGGAGAAACCTACACAACAACAAACAATAATTTCGACTTATATTTTGAACACACATTCAGCTCAGGAAACACATATCTAATTAATCCCGGAGCAGCTGTAGTACATGGACAAAAAGTATACGCACGAGATACACATGTCACAATTGCTGGACCATCTCCATTAGGGGATAGAACTGACTTAGTTGTTTTAACACAAGAAGGATATCTTAACGTTATAAAAGGCAGTGTTTATAATGGAGCAATCAAAAGACCAAGTAGTGATAGTGGATTAAAAATAGCATACATCACAAGTTACAAAACAGAAAATGCTGATTGGATATGTCCAAGTTGCCAAGTAAGTAATGATGGAAATTCAAGTGAATGTTATAATTGTGGTTCAACAATAAACACAAAAGTACCATTAATAGAACAAGCTGACGATAATGGTATGACTCGGCAAAGAGACGTTCTTGAACGATTACGTCGATTAGAAAAAATGATGACATATGAGCAAGAATATAATCGTCCAACAAGAGTTAAATACATTTGTACAAATGACCCAGTTGTTTTCCAAAGCAATGATGAATACGATAATACTTATATAGATGCTGATGCCCCATATGGAATGACAACTATTTATAAAGGAGGTCAGAGAGTAGATGTACCTGCCTCATCAGTAAGCAGTGAAGAATATATGTGGGCACTCAGAGAAGACCCATACGACCATCAAACATTTGCAGCCGTAACTGAAACTGAACGTGGTAAAATATATATATGGGACTTAGTTAATTATGATACCAAACCAAAAACAGTAGGATATGGAAATTATATTACAGTACGTGTTGAAGGAAGTAATGGACATGGAAAAGCAGGTATTCCAGTTACAGTAAAAATTTCAGGAAAAGGCAATACCTTTGAACAAACAATCAACACAAATAAAAATGGAAATATTCGTATTAACCCTTATAAATCATTAAATTGGGCGGCCGGAACATATAAAATGCAAGCAACTCATAATGGAAAAACCGTATCAGCTACATATACTATTGTTAAAAAAACAAGCAAAAACGGAGATTATGTAGGTATGGATTTAAATGTTGTTGATATGGATAGATATGATAAAAATTTATTAACATTAGAAGGAGCATCTGTAGATAAAACTGGACAACAATTAATATCTGCAACTATATATTTAGGAACAGTTGCAGGAGGTGTAGGAACATTAATGGACTTTACACCTGTCGATAGGACGAAAGAACATACGGATTATACAAAAAAAGATTTTAAAAATTTAATTAAAGGATTTAAAACATATAAAATCAAAAGACACGCAGGAAATGTAGATATTATTGTAGGGTCACACACTCCAGAACCAGTTCACACACGAGTCGTAGGAGAAAAAGTAATTACCGGAAATGATGCATTTCATTTTGAAAATGCAACTATCGATTTACAAAAAGGTAGTTTCCAAATAGCACAAGTCAATGATAAAGATGACGAATATACAACAAATGAATTAATATCAGAAGCTAATCCAAACGAAAAAGCGGAAGCTGTATACACTATATACAATAACATTAAAGAAATGAATAGTGAATATCCTGTTTTAGATTTCCATTATCAAGGAGGGTATATACATAGTTTAACTCCTTATATTAAAAAATTTAAAAATATAGAATCATTTAAAATAATTCTTTTTGAAAATAATTTGACATTTAACCAAACAGAAAATCATAGATTACTATATCAAAAGAAAATTGAAGATGATGAAAATTTCCCAAATGTATATGTCAGTCCAGAAGTAGAAATTTCAAGTGCAGCAAAAACAGATAAATCAGGGAATAAAATATTAAATAATTATCATAAATTTATTGTAGACCAACACATTCCACAAGGAAATTATTCATTATTCTTTTATGCCAAAATAGCTGAAGGATACACTGAGGGTGCTATATTTGTCGACGAATATCCAGCTATGAGTGAATCTGATAAATATGGAACTGCTACTAAAGTACAAGGAACATGTAATCCAGCCATAATAAGCTTAGAAACTAACAGTGCATCTGGTAATACATGGGATTTACTTCGTGAAGAAAAAAGTAATCAATACAAAGCTACAGGTATAGTTATTTCCAAACCAATATCTGTAGATAGTAATTATGAAATAAGGTCTGTCAAATTAGATTATAATAATAAGATACCTGATGGATGTGATATGACAATTCAAGTATCTAATGATGGAGGAAGAAATTGGGTTACAGCTAAACATAATATAGTAACATTCAGTGGATTAGGTAGTATTTTTGAATGGAAAGTAGTTATGAGAGGTAACGGGACAGGAACTCCAATGCTTGAATTTGATTATGATAGAGGTTATGCTCTTAAAGTCACATTAAATACAATTACAAGTGATTATGTATCATATGAAGATTATGGTAGGTGTTTACCTACTCCGGTTATGGATTTCACAGCTATGACATATAAGGTATTTGGAGATTCTACTATAACTCAAAAAGACTTCAGTGAATGGGAATGGGCTCGTTTGTTTATGGAAGATGAAGATAGATTAAATAATATTACTATACTTATATCAAATGGTAATACTGACGATAACCCTATTTATACTAGTACAAGAATGGATGATTGGAATAGAAATTTATTCTTCCATCAAGCAATTTGTGATTTAACATTAGATGATTTTGAACATACTTCAATAGATTATAGCAATTATGACCCAACTATAGAGCATGATGAATATAATTTTAGATTTAAATATGATACGGAATACGGAGAAACAGTCGGCTCAGGGGTAGCTATAGGTGACTGGAGAAACGCAAAAGCATTTGCTAATTATCCAATAATTGATATGGGTAATTTTGAAAGTGTTGATAAAAGTAATATCTCATATGTATACAGAGGAAATGCAGGAAATGTATGGACTCAATATTCAGGTACAAAAGCAATTGCGGAACCATATTGGGGAACAAGATATTTAGGACCTCAAGATTCAGCAAATAATTCAACCGCAAAATATTACAATTCAGAAGACGATAATACTTATGACAGAAGAGCAATTATAGCAGGAATGCTGTTTGAAGATGGACTCACTATTGATGATAAATATCTTGATTTAACTCTTGATATTTTTGTATCCATGGGAAGCACAGAAGGAAGACCAATCGATGAAAACAACGATGCTATAAAATACGATGAAAAAGGAAAACCTATACACAAAACAGATGACAATGGTGTTGCGTTATACAGTGATGTTGCAAAAATACATCCATTATATGAAGAAGAAACCGGTGTAGCATACTTCCCGGGTGGAACATTTGAAATAGTTGTATCACTTAACCCATATGGACTTATGGATAATGATGCAAGTTATGGACAAAGATATACAATCACTAATAGATTATATAATAATACATATAATAAAATATCTATTCCAGACATCTTTGATGATTTTGTTGGAAGTGACATTTATTGTATAGGAATAAGAGCTATAGATAATAATAGTAGTGCCATCGATGGTCAAAGCGTAGGTGGACTAAAACAAGGTGATGTTATCGGAATAGGAGATTTAAAATTCGGTAGTCATGATAGATTATTATATTGGCCATCTACTAGACGATATGCATGGAAAAAAGGTGCTATGGTAGATGAAGGAAGAATGACAAAACAACATTCATATGCCTCAGTACAAGAATATCTAAATGGAATAGGCACAGTAATTTTCCCATTAACAAGAGATTATCCAAGAGATAAAAATGGTAGACATTATCCTAACCCAAATTTTGAAACTCGTGATATTGAAGAAGCTGTAACAAAACCTTCAGCACGATATAAAGATAGTTATGGTGGAACACAATTTGTGGATGGAGAATACAGTGGGCTTGGAACTCCATTAAGATACAGACAAACAGATAATGGAGTCAAAAAAGGTGAATACACTCCTTGTGGAGAATCAAGTAATGCAAATGATATACATATCGCTGGAGACAAAATATTAGATGGAAATAATCACAGTACTGATTTGCAATTCCCACAAATGATATTTACATTCCTTAAGGAACCCGTAGTTGATGAACCGTCATTTTATATAGATGTCGATTTTAATTTAGACGCTTATAAATGGGTAAGAATTGAACATTGGATAGAATCTGAACTAATAAACCAAGAACCATCAGATAACGAAAAAAATAGATATAATGATGGATTCACCTATTATACTCAAATGCCTGATGGAAAATGGACCAAAACACAAGGACAATTACACGCCGGAGATATAGTTGTTGAATTTTATGACACAAGAGACCACACAGATAATGGAGTAAAACCGGTTGAAATATTTAATTTACCTGCATGGGGAAGAATACAAACAAGGTCTAAAGCAACAAATAAAGAAGTTAATGCATGGTTTAAAGTACGTAATGGTGGAAGAATTAAACGTATAGTTATTAAGCGTAAAAACCCAACAGGAGATACCAATATATCTTATCCTTTAAGATTACATCTTTACGATATTGGTATGCACAGAGAACAAACTGTACCAGCATTAGGTTCACAATTACAAATGAGAGTTTATCCAAAAGCAGAAGCAACAGGGGACAACACAAATATCAGAAAATTTGGAGTTGTTTATAGAATAGCATAGGTGATATCATGGCAGATTATTTTGAAACTCAAACAGCAGCCGAAGTCAATGAAATTGATTTTAAAAGAATCACTCAAGACAATATCAGATTACAAAACCAAATACAAGAACAAGTAATCAATGATATAAGTAATAAAATAGATAACATCGGAGAGTCCATTGAGGCTCCCGAAATTGACCTTACAGAAGTCACTGATATGCTTGCCGATATTGATACAAATATTATCAGTGCTCAAAATCAAGATATTATTGACATCGTCCAACAACAACAATCCCAAATTAATTCTATGGAAGAGAAATTGGATATGATATTGAAAAAATTAGAGTGAAACTATGGAAAAAATAATACGTGAAGAAATACACGATATTGCTGACAAAATATATGAGTTACAACAAAAATCAGAAAAACTTACTAATGGTCAGCGATATGCAGCTATCAATGAGATAGAAAAAAATATTACTCCACTCCGTATTGACCTTCGTAAATTAGAGCGTGAGTTATACGACCAAAATAATAATAAACGAGAAATCATTAAACAAATTGATACAATAGGGAAACAAATAACAGAGCTTGAAGAAATAAAAAGTGATTTAACTGCTCGTATTAATACAGAAAGTGAACATACTAGACAGGAACTTAATGATAAAATTATTAACTATATGAAAGAAGAGCTCACTCCTCTAAAAAACGCAACATTAGACAATCAAAAAGAAATCGCCGAAATAAAAAAAAGCATTTATGAATTAAAACTTGATATAACAGAACGAGAAAAAAATAGGGACGTTGAAGAAGCGAAAAAATTCGACCGCTTCAAATGGATAATTACTGGAGTAGTTGCTGCCTTAGCAGCAATCTCCTCATTATCATTATGGCTTGAACCAAGTATTAGAATATTGGTTCGAATATTGACTAGTTAATATTTGAGTGCTAACTCAATATCTTCTTCTTTGACGGTTTTTCTGCCTGCGTGTTTTGCGAAACCGTTTGCTCTTAATGCTACATCTGCAGCCCAGTCTTCAGCACTTGCTACTAATCTTGTAACTGCTTTATCACTACTTCTTATTGCTCCTACTGATTTTATAATTTTTTTTCCGCTTGCTTTTGGTATAACCATATTTTAAGCCTCCATTTTATTTTTTTTGTTTACAAGTTTAAACTTGTTACTTATATGTTAGTCTAATCAACTATTTAAATCTTTCGCTTTTATCCACATCTTATTTTCCCTACACAACTTCACAAATAATTTATATTCTTCATAAGTCAGATTGTATTTCTTTAAGAAAGGAGGCAGGTCAATAAGCAATGACCTAATCATTCCGGGAAAATCATACATAGTTATAGATAAATTTCTAAGTTTTTCTTTATCTACACCTTTGATGGGGAGTTTATGTTTCTTTAATTCATCAATAATTACTTGTTCATAATATTCGTTCCCATCAAGTTCATATAAATAAAGTTTTTGTTTTTTCTTCTTACATTCTTTGCAATAATAAGATAATCCATCTGGATTGTTTTTGTTTTTACTAAAGCAACTCTCATCGAGTACTCTTTTACAACTATTACACTGTTTCATCAATTACCACAAAAATAAATTAATTATGGGAATTTATATACATCGACTTCTACATTTTTGTATCCGTCTTTTTTTAAATCAGCTTTTATTTCATCAATTAATTGCTGGATTTTTTGTTGCTCCGAACTCATTTTTGATTTTTTTATTGTTTTCTTTTTTTCTTGTTCTTCTGCATCTTTAATTAATTTATTCAAAGCTTCTTCCTTTTTACTTTTATGCTGCAATATCCTTTTGATATAAGCAATTTCATTCTCAATATGAGATAACCTTTCAATTAAATAATCTTCAGGTTTATCATCACTATACCAATCAATACATTTTCCATCTGTGCAATTGCAATTCATATTTATTCACCAAAATTTTTAAATAATTTTTCATGTTGATTAATGTAATCAACACAATATCTTATATCTTTTATCTTTTCATCATTATCTTCTTCGTTATTTAATACACCTTGAGCGAAACTAAAAAAGATAGATGTCGCAAGCTTTTGTGAATCAAGTAATTTCAAATTATCTTCCTTAACTAATTCTTTTGTTACTTCTATAAGTATTGATTCTATTGTTTGTTCATCCATATTTTATCCTCACGTGTATATATTTTTTATTTACAAAAATTTTTTTAAAAAAAAATTAATAATTTTTTACTCTAACTTGAAAATAAGATTGTGGATGGTCACAAACGGGACATACTTTAGGAGCTTCTTCTCCTTCATATATGTGTCCACAATTTAAGCATTGCCATTTTACTTCCTCATCACGTGCAAAAACTACATCATATTTTATATTATTTAATAATGTTTGATATCTTTTTTCATGTGCTTTTTCGATTTTAGCTACTTCTGCAAACAAGAAAGCAATATGTTCAAACCCTTCTTCTTCTGCTTCTTTTGCAAAATTTTTATACATTTCAACCCATTCATAATGTTCTCCAGCGATACCATCTTTTAAATTTTCAACTGTGTCTGGCATACCATCATGTAGGAGTTTAAACCAAATTTTTGCATGTTCTTTTTCATTATTAGCTGTTTCTGTAAAGAAATTAGCTATTTGTACATATCCATCTTTTTTGGCTTGGCTAGCATAATAATCATATTTAGTTCTTGCCTGCGTCTCACCAGCAAATGCAGTTAATAAATTTGCTTCAGTTTTTGTTCCTTTTAAATCTTTCATATTGAATACCTCGATTTTTTTTTAAAAAAAAATCCCAATCTATGATTAAATAGATTGGGATTTAGAGGTGAGTTATATGGTTTATAAAATATTTGAAAACCTAATAGTATATATGACAGTCATCATATATAAAGTTTTCGGTTTTAATTTTTTACTTTATAAAGTGATGCTCCATAAACACCACCACTCATAAATAAAAACCACAACATAAATGCCCACCATTTACCTCCAACTATACCAAGTATCTCTGCAAAAGTCATTCCTGTTATCACTGTACATATAAATGGTAGTAAAATTAAAAAAATACCAACTAAAAATAATGTTAATATTCCACCTGCTTTTAATATTGTTAAAAAATCGTTATCTATCATAATTAAACCTCCTATCCAAACATTGCTGTTTCTTCTTCTTCTATTTCTCCCAACTTATTTAAATCTTCCATATCCATTGGAGTAATATCAATTATATATTTTTTATTAATAAATGCAACACGCTCGGCATTCTCTTCGTCTGGAAGCAAGTAAGTAATAACAAGTATATCATCTGTTTCATTTTGAATGAAACTCCATTGATATACTCCGTCAGCTAACGCTACGGCTAAACATATACTTGATACTTCAAGTTGAGGTATACCGAGTGTTTTTGCTATCATTTGTGTATAATTTGCCATAATAATCAATTAAAAGAATGTCTATATCTATCTTTAAATTCCTGCTTTTTACCAGCGTTATAACCTAAAATAGGGATGTAATAGCCCGTAATTCTGTCGTACTGTCTTATATTTTGAGAACCACATATATAACACTCGCTCATGGCGTCATTTAGTGTAAAATTACAATCCTCGCAATAAGAAAAAATTCTAGAGAAAGCCCAGAATAAAGTATTTGTTTGGGAAATTTTTTGATTAAGTCTCCAAATTGCTTCGGGGTCAGGATAACTTTCAGACATCCAAATATGTAATATATTACCAGCACCAGTGTACTTATGATACTTATCGGCATTTTTAATATGTTCTACGATATTAGCATCAGATAATACTGGAATGTGAGTACTGTTAGTAAGATATAAATTGCCATTTTTACCTTGCACTACTGTGTTAGGATATTTTTCTTTATTTATCATGGCAAAACGATGAGCTGTGCTTTCAGCTGGTGAACCAATTACTGACCATCTCCAGCCGTCTTTTTTATTATATTCTACCTTTTTATTATTCAAAAATTGAACAATAGGTTCGCCAGAATCATATCCCAATATCTTACATGCCTCATACAAACCACAAAATCCTAAAGTATATGTACATCTATCTAAATCATACAAAGGTTTTCCAGTTTCTTTGTCTTTCCATAGCAAGAAGTCACTCATGTGATAACTAAATAATATTTTTTCTGCTTCTTTGCGTCTAAATTTCAATGTTTCATACACAATATCGCAATACTCTTCTAATACATCAAAATATGCTCGTCCTTCATCAATAGCTTTATGAGCAATCAAAGGCAAATTTAATGTACTATACATAAAATTACCAGTATTAAGACAATCCTTAGCATAATCACCACTATAATTCATAGGTAATCGTGTCCTACACCCCATTACTGTTGCCTCTTCATCCATACAATTCACAAAATAAATTGTAGGATTAACAGCACTTAATTCATGAAGCAATTTACAATTACCTTCATATTTATCGAGGTCTCCCTTACGAATATTAAAAAGTGTATTAGGAAATCGATGATATGCACCTTGTCCATCCTTTTCTTGTAAAACTTCACATACTGCTCTAAATATAAGGTCGGCTTCTTCTTGATAATCTCCATAAACTCCATTAGATACTCCTTGCGGTCCTATTGCTGGTTCATTCTTCAGTACATCTGGTATATTTAAATCCATACCTATAGAACTAAAAAGAATTTGTCCGCCACGACATACGAGCCCCATATTACAATTAAATATAAAAGATTGTATTGATTGCTTAATATCTTTGTATACCATTCCCTTTGCATAAGGAGCTAAAAATACATTAAAATTAGCAAGACCCTGTCCTCCACTAAATACTACTGCTCCTGCCATCATTGCATGTTGTAAATGATTAAGTAATACCTCAAGAGTTTTGGCAGGTTTAGCTACACTGCCCATTTTACCTTGACCATCAATTTTTAATCCATTCTTTGCAAAAAATCTTATATCATAATTCATACAATTAGGACGAGTATTAAAAAACTCAAGGTCATGATGATGTACATACCCATCAATATGAGCTTGAGCACAATCATTTGGCATAGTAAGCAAAGCATATTCTTTTGCTATAGCATCATAAGCATATTTAGCTATCATCTCTGGTGAATATCCAATATTAGCATTATCTTTACAGCCATTTTTAAGTAAATCCTCAAACTCTGCCACAGACATTCCTAATTTACGAGATTGTTCTTCTGCTTCAAATTCTCTTTCTCGTAATAACCAAGAAGATACTTCGGCACGAATAGCAGCAGTTGATATTTCTTCCATACCATCTTTTCTTAATTTATATATTTTATTTGCTATTCTTCTTTGAATTTTGTCTGCAAGTTCTTCATTAATTTTTGTTTCTTTTTGTATTGTCTGGGAAATTATTCTAGGTTTGAATGGTTCGGTTTTTCCATCTGAATGAATAACAATTATCTTTTCTGGCACATATATCACCTATTTTTTTATACCTATATGTATAATTTCTATTATATATAAATTTATTGATTATTTTTTGTACATAATTCAGTAAACATTTTGTCTAATTCATTCATATCTTTTTCAGAAATTTTTGAAAATCTTAAAGTTGATAATTTTGATTCAATGTTATCTAAATAAACTTTTAATTTTATCATATAATTTTTATCATCTTCATTTAAAATAAATGGTTCATCAATTATTTTACACATTGTATCAAATACTTCAATCTCCTGAAGTAAAGATTTAATATTTGCAATACTAACATTATCATTATGTACTTGTGATATTTTTCTTTTTATCATTGCAATAAATGATATCATTGGTGGGTGTTCTTGTGCGAAAAACAATATATCATTAAAATCTTTATCCATTATAACTGCATCTGTCAAAAATTTATAATATGATGGTGACCCAAAATAATATGCAAAACCTAATAAAGCTCCTAATTCAATAAACATAAATTCATGTCCATCTATGTTTTTTGATATGTCTGAGTCAGGTCTTGTTAAAAAAGTTAAGTAATTATGCAAGGAATGAATAAATATCCCGCATACATTACCATCTTTTTCGTAGATACTAAGTATTCTAATATTGTTTTGTTCTTCAAGTGTTTGTTTTGCTATTTGTAATATTTCATCATCAATTGGTCTATTCGGATTCTTGATAATCTCCGTCATACTCATTAACAGCACCATCCACTCTAATGTCTACTAACTGTGCGAATCGTTCTCCTTTTGTTATTACAAAATCTACTGGAAGATAGTTCATAATTAAGAAAGAAAGCGAACCGAAATAGCCATTATCACCAACTGCAGTCATTACATGCGTTCCGCAACGCAATAAAGTTGAACGAGGTCTATAAAATTGTAAAGAATCTTTGTCTATTTTTATTTTATTTTGTACAGTAGCAATGTAGGGAACATTAGGTCGCAGACTGTAAACATTTTTTATCTGCCCATTAACCGATAATGCGTTCATTACTAATTCACTTCTATCTGGAATAACTTTTAATCCATCTATAATTCCATAAAATTTATTATTTCCTACATCAAATTCTTCTATTTTTCCTAAACGCAAATCAAGTCCACCGGGCTGAAAACACTCGTCATCAAATTCTAGATATCTTTTTCTTAATATTTTTTCGCCATTAATCATTCTTCTTCCTCCGCTACTTTTTTAAATTCTTTATAAATTTCTTTCGCAAATACAACAGCTGTTCTTTTTAAAGCTAATAAATGCAAATGCTTTCTATTACTTTTTGGATGTTTGTATTGATATTTACTTTTATAATCTTCATATAATTGACTGTAACGATAATCATCACGTATCAATTTAACAGTACAACGCATAATAGTTTTATTTAATCCTTCACAAAAATCAATAGGGTCTGTTTTTTTATTGGCTACTTTCTTTCCATTAATATTTCTTTTAACTTTATAATATTTATTACTACTATTTCTTATAACAGGAGCAAGACCCGCATATGATATGAAATGCTTACGATTTTTAAATCTTTTAATATCTCCTATTTCGACTATTAATTCTGCCGCATCGTATAAATTTATTGATGGAATTTCTTTCAAAAATCCCATATATTCATTTGAAAAGTATAATATATTTTGTATTTCATCTCGTAATTTTTGCAATGGTTCATCAAATGGTTTAATACTTATATCTTCAAGTCTTTTTGACCTTGATTCATTTATATTTCCAAGCATTTTTAATCGATGTTTATTACTTCTGGATGCTTGAAAAACAGTTTTATTTGTATTAAATAATATAGTTAAAACTTTTCTTTCGTTTGTATCCATAACTATAACCTCAATATATTTTTCTTTGCTTTCTTGCTTAATCGAGGAACTTCATCAAGTTCTTCTTCAGTTGCATTTAACACAGCACTTGGTGTTCCAAAATGTTTAAGCAATTTTTTAGCTGTTTGTTTTCCCACTCCATCTATACCAATTAATACATTTTCAAATGCATTAGATGTTTTGGGTCTAACATTAGGAACTTCAATAGGTTTATCTGCTTTTTCTACTGCATTAATAATAGCAAGAATACATTCAACAAAATGAACAAAATTTTCAACCCAAAATACTGGAACATGATATCGAATTGTTAATGATGCGATATTTGCATATCGTTGAGTTAATGTTTGTTTGGAATATTTAGAATTTAATTTACCATCATTATAACATATTATATATGAATACGGATATTTTTGTTTCATTTTAATTGCTTCTTCTTGTATTCTACGATTGGTGCACGAAGATATAAAATCTTGTCTCGTTTTTACTTCAATAGCAATTTTATTATTAATAATAATATCTCCAGTTTCTAATCGCTCAACAGTTACATCAAAATATTGTTCTAACCGTTTAATTCGACGTGGGTCTTCTCTATCATCAACAGTGATTTTTATCATCATATTTTCCTCCTATATATATAAATTTTGACCTTTACATTCGTTTGAACAACATATACCATTTGCTTTTTGAGTAGGACAGGAAGAAAATAATATATCATCTCTTGAAAAAAGATACTCTAATTGTCCTTCTTCTTCTATACAATGATAGAATTTGTTTGATGATAATGATTGTTCTAATATATGTTCTACTTCTTCCTCAGAATAACCATCATCACGTAAATAACATATTAATTCACGACGTTCATGGTATCCTAAATCAGGAGTAGATAATAAACATTTTACACAAGGAGGAAATTCGGTACTAAAATCAATTTTTCCTATCGTTTCTGCTTTTAATGGTGATATGATTTGCTTTGTTTCGTCAAAAGGTTGTAGTGATAATCTTGTTTTTCCATGTATATAGTCACAATTATTGTTATTCTTTTTTGCCAATTTACATATATCATTATATGATAGTTCAAATAACTGTTCATATGTAATTGGAATACAATACAAACCAGTTTTTAAATTCTTAGTACCTATTATCCTTGATACCCTTCGTAGGTCACCTATAACAGCTGGGTCTGACGTAGATTGTGTTCTCTGATGTAAATCTTTGACAAATTTTTTAATTGCTAATTTAGGTTGCTGCAAACTTTCCTCCGGTTTAGTCATTATAAAAATATGAAAGCCTCGACCACTAAACCGAATAAAGAACAAATAATCCTTGTTATTTAAGTACTCTGCCACCCTGCGTACATCTTCATAGAACTTCAAATCTTTATCGTAATCAAAATCCAAAAATACTCTATCTACATAAGCATTTTGAGCATTAGGAATATCTTTATAATCATACACAGATACATACATATTTTTTTTACCATTATATATCTGAATAAATTTATTAATCTCTTCTTTGTCTTGAACTGTTATTCTTATTTTTGGGATAAATAATTCTTTAACTAACATCTTCATCAATCTCCAACAAATCTATATTATGTTGGAATTCAGCATCTAACACCATTTCAGCTAATTTAACTGCAAATTGACAACCCGGGTCCATTGATAAACCCGAATCTGTATCAATTTCGTAATACGGCCATTCTAAACATGCATCAAATCGTGTAGCATATTCATCACATGTTTTTCCGTTAAAATATTTACAATTTATTGTTTTACAACATTCTCCACATTGCTTACAAAACTCTGGATAGTCTTGTACCATTTCAAAAGTAAAATAATTTTCTGAAGCACGCATTAATACTGTATCAATTATATCAGCAATTAAATCATCTTCCAATTGAGGATATTTCATTGTGTATTTGTCTATCATTTTTTTTATAAATTTTAAATGATTAATTGGCATTAGATACCCCCCATATCCTTACACATTTCTTGATACCCGCAGTAACTGCAAAGATACTGATGTTCAGGATATAAATTATTTTCTTCAACTTCTTTTCTTATAAAATCAAGCAAATTAATAGCCGCCTGTTCATCTTTTTTTGTAACAAAAGAACCTTTTTCTTGTTCTTCACAAAAATTAGTAAACTTCATTCCACCATCTTTAGTAAAAACTATGCCTGCTGATATAACATTTTTATCTGGATATTTGTAATTAATAAGCATTTTGTAATAAGTCAACTCAAGAAGATATTTTTTAATTGGATTTGTTTTACTTGTTTTGTAATCAATGATAATTAAGTCACCATCTTCATTTTCTAATACTAAATCAGCTAACCCACTAAAATTATGTTCTGTATCATGAATATATTCTTCACTACTAAACACATGATAAATCTCATTTTTATCAAGAAAAGCTTCTTCAAAAAAATGTGCAAGATGATATAAATGTGTTTTTAAATCAAATTCTGTATCCATTGATGTATATATATTTAATAATTGTTGGTAAAAATCATCATCCATATTAAATTCTTGAACAAACCTTTCAGCAATTTCATGAACTTCTGTCCCACGTCGCATATACTCATTCGGTTCTTGCTTTATTTTATCGATATAACTTAACATAAATTCACGTCTGCATTTAAGAAAGGAATTAACTGCGGATTTTGAAAGCTTCATTTTATTCATCTCCTTTCCAGTGAGCATCTAGTCCAACATAATGAAATCTTCCCGGTTTGATTCCTAATTTGTCTGCTACATATAATTGTACTGTCATAAGAGCATACATATTTGATGGAAATGCATATCTTATATCATTTGACCTAAATATAACTGTCATTTCTAGTTGTCTTTGATATATAGAACATTTTATCATAATTAAGCAAGGAATATCTTCAAGATATGTATCTGTCTGTGGGTCATATGTTATTGCGATAGCTCTACGAGTATTTTCATCTTCTTTAAGTCTATCAATCATAACTTGATATTGGTCTACATCAAAATATTCTATTAGTCTATTCCCATATGTATATACAAAATCATGTATATTTCCATCTAATAATTGGTCAGCATATTTTTGTAAACCCTCATTATTAAAAAAGGTATTTTTTGGTACTTTGACCGCTTTTGCATATCCAAAATCATTAATATGGTCTTCAAAATGTAATGCTACAAAAGGAATTTGATAAACAATATCTCCTCTTTGGTCAATTACTTTCTTACCTTGTGTCGTTATTATGTAATATAAATAATTAAATGCATCATCTATATTATCATAAACTTTATTACTCAATTTATTGCCTCCTCTATTAATTTATGGATTATATTGATAGTGAACCATTCTTCAAAATAACACCCTCCAATATAATATCCGTCATAATATAATCTAAATGGTCTATTTCTATTTTGATTTTTGTGACTTATATAATGTGTCTTTTTACTATCCCAAAATTTATATTTTCCATTATTTTTTCTTTTAGGATATTGTCCAATTCCCCCTTTAGTGAAATTAAACTTAGGATTATAATACTTTATAAATAATCGTTCATAAGCATCTAATTCGTCCTTAGAACATTCCACTTCAATTTGAATAGAATATCGTAAAGGGTCTGATTGTAATACCCTATTAATTGGTTGAGTATTTTTAGAGCTTTTAATTAAATGTTGTCTATGTCTTTTATATATATCTTTGCTTTGTCCTATGTATACAACTTTAAAGTCATTTTTTATATCTCTGTAACTATAAATTCCGCATGGCACTATATCAATCTTTAAATGTCATTATGGGATATTAAATATATGTTTGTTTAACTGCATTTATAAATGTATCGCTATTTTTACTTGGTTTATATTCTATAAACATTCCTGCCACAATTCCCTCTGGCAAAATATTATAACCACTTTTACAAGTGATTTTACTACAAGGACCCTCTGGCTCCATTAACGATAATCTTAAACATTTATTTCCTTTCTTACTTATAAAGTAAGTTGCTTGCTTTACTAATGCTTTACGAGTATATTTCTTACTTGCTAGCATACTTGTTATTAATTGATATGATGTTCCATTAATGTAAGCTTCTTCTGCCATAAATGGGTCATGAACACTATAATCAATCAAGAAATGCATATATAATTTGCCATCATAACAATGACATTTTGTAATAATAACATGTCCTGTCTCGAAATAATCACCATACTTTGCTACAATAGCTTCAGAACATGATATACTTTGATTAACATCTTTATTCTGTAAATGAAGAATACTATATCCTTGTTGATTATCTACGTCAATTATCACACCTTTAACATACATTTCTTCATTATCTTCATCAGTTGCATTAAGTAAAGGAGTTAACATATTATCATAAGGTGTTTTTACACTATCAATATATTCTTCTCTAATAGAAAATGATATTGCAGAGAATTCTTTGTCTAATATTTCTTTTTTGGTGTATATTCGTTCTTCGTAACCTTTTTCTCCTTTCTTTAAGAAATTAAGCAACTCGCCACGCTTATCTATGATGTCCTGCATATCTGTAAGACCAAAATCAAATGCACCTGCACCAATTAAATTTTCTTTACATCGTTTATTACACTCTCTTGGTGCCATTCTCTGACAAAAGTTATCGAATGATTCAAAATCACCATTAGCTCTTTCTTTTAAGATAGCTGTGGATACTTTATCAGATATTGTATTAATAATATTAAGACCGATATAAATTTTATTATCTACAATAGTTGTTTCGGCTTCACTTAAATTAATATCTGGTGAACATAATTCTGCATCACTATCTTTTATCATATTTAGTATCTCTATCCTTTTTTCTTCTTCGCTATTCTTTACATTTTGAAGCATAGCAACAGCAAACTCTAAAGGATAGTAAGTTTTTAACCAAGCAGATTGATAAGCAAGAACTGCATATCCACATGCATGTGCCCTGTTAAATGAATAATCAGATGATTTTTCAATATTATCCCATAATTTCTTAGCAACTTCTTCATCTACATTATTATCTATACAACCATTAATAAATTTAGGTTTAAATATATCAAATGCTTCTTTTTTCTTTTTAGAAATTGCTTTACGAAGATTATCTGTTTCAACATCACTCATACCTGCAAGGTCACGAGCAACTGCCATAGCATCTTCTTGGAAAATCATAAGTCCTTGAGTACTACCTAATGTATCTTTTAATCTTTCATCAAGATATTCAGGCTCTTTACGACCAAATTTATAATCAGCATATAATTTATCCATTCCTGAATTCCTAGCTCCCGGTCTTATTAATGATACTAGAGCCATTAACTCATTAAAATTCTCAGGCTGTACCATTTTGACTCCAGCTCTTCCCGCAGCTTTTTCTAATTGAAATAGCCCCATGGGATTTTTACAAATAGATTCGTAAACTTTAGGGTCGTCAAATTCATATGGTAAATTTACATCATCTTTAATAAGATTTAAACAATCACGTTGAACATCAAGAACTTTAATACCTAATGTATCGTTTTTTAAAAATCCAAGTGCATTACATTCGCTTCCATTGTTGGATATAATTGGTTTACCACTTACACTTATAACAGAACAATATTTATCCATTATATCATCTAAGATAATCATAGCACCAGCATGAACACCATAGTTTTTAGTTAAACCTGCTAATGGGTCAATATAATCTCTTACTTGCGGGTTTTTATCTAAAAATTCCATTATTTTTTTATTATTGTGATAATCATCTTCTTTATTAGATAAAAATGAAGTAACTTTATTAACTTGTGCGAAGTCTAAACCTAATCGTGCAGATAAATCTTTAATTAATACTTTTGGTGTAAAATTAACTTTATTTAAAACCTGACCACATCTATCTTCACCAAAATGTTCTCTAATCAAATTCAATACATCGTCTCTACCATCAGAACTAACATCTGTATCTATATCTGGTAAACTTCTCTGTATCCTTGTTTTATTAAGAAATCTAGCAAAAGATAAATTATATGGTTTTGGGTCTATCTTTGTGATATTAAGAAAGTAACAAACTACGGAAGCAAGACAACTACCTCTTGCTGGGCCTCTGAATATATCTGCTTCATCTATTAATGCACATATATATGCTGTATTCAAAAAGAAATCTTCTAAATCAGCTCCAAGAATAACATCAAGTTCTTCTTCAAGTCTATCATGATACCAAGAATCATCATAGCAACCTTTAACCTTCATACCTTTGATACACATATCTTTAATATATTTTTTATTATCAATAGATTTAGGTTTAAAATCTCTAATCATTCACTCACCTCATACTACTTTCTTAAGAAAAATTTTTTCAAAATCCAAATGCTTATCAAATTTAGGAATCACCCTATCATATTCTGGCATTTCAAAATAACATTTTTCAGCTATTTTATGAGTATTATCAATACACAATTGTATTATATCATCATCTACTCCTGACATTCTTCCAAATTTATAACACAACTCTGTATTACCTAACACATTACTTTCAAGTGTATCTGATATTTCTGATTCAGCTTTTTTCCAATTAATGCTTTGTAATTTTTTTCTTAATATCCTACCCGCATCAGTAAGAACATGACTATCAAAAGTATTAATTAACCATTTGCAATCAGTATCTTCATATAATTTTATAAGTTTTTCATTTAATATGTTCTGAGGATATAATCCTTTGTCATTTTGCCAAGTTGGATGATATTGAAGCTCTATTGCAACATTATCTTTGCCAAATTTATCAAGCAATTTATTAAGAAAGGAATAAGCTATGTCATCTTGTCCTTTTTCGAAGTTTTGACATATATATGATAATGCACAAGCAGTTGATACAAAAATTCCTTCTGTATTTTCAAATAAAATATCATGAGGAAGTAAAGGTTTATAATAAAAATGGTCAGTAACAGATAATCTTTGCATTTTACGAATATTAGTTGCTCCTACATCATTCATAGCCAAACAAACTAAATGATAACGATTTCTGTCTTGTGGCTTTTCTAAAGTAGGTTTGCAATAAAATTCGTTTCCAAAAATTGGTTTAACATTTGATTGCTTACATTCCTGCTGTAGAGCATACCAATTAGCTACTGTACCATGGTCAGTAATTGCAATATACTCTTGACCATAATCTTCTACTTGTTTAACTAAATCCGGAATTTTGATGACAGAATCACCAATACTAGCATCAGTATGTAAATGAAGATTTACGAAATTTTTTGTATTTGTCATATAAAAATTCTCCTTTTTCAATTTCATTAATCATTTTATTATATTTTTGCTTATCTTGAATATCCCAATTATATCCGTCTTTTGTTACTATATCTTTTAATTTAAATAAATCTGTATTTTGTTTTCTGTATATTACCTGTCCATTTTTCTCAATTATATATTTAAAAGTATATCCTTGTTTAGCATTTGTTTTACAAGTGCTTAAATGTAATACTCCTGTAGGATTAGTTTTTTGTATTTTTCCGTATGCCATTAAATTATCTCCCCTTTTTATAAGTTTATCTGTATTTTCATTGTAAAATAATTTTGCCCATGGTAATTTTTTTGCCTCTACTTTTTTCTTTAATTCGTAAAAATTTTTTGATGTTAAAGAATAATTATCATATTTGTACATCCATATATTTGTTGTGTTATTATAACTGACCCCAAAATATCCTGATGTATTTTGAGCGATTTTAAAAAAATCTTTTTCTGAAAAAATATTAAAATCAACATAAGTTTCTTTTTTAATTTTTTCTACTTCATCATTATGAAATATTTTCTTCCATAATAATCCCTGTGATTTAACTTTATATTCAAGTATATTTATATTTTTAGATGATATTTTACATCTTCGTTTATTTTTGTAATAAGAATAAATCCAACGAAAATTTTGAGTACCATGACAATCTACTTGTTTATATACTCTATAATACCCTGTCTTATTACCTCTATTTTTAGACATTTTTTCACGTGTTTTTTGTGACAAATGAAAAACATCTCCACCAGATGATAAATTATAATGTTTATCATCTTTATATGTATTATAATATTGTATCCAATATTTTTCTCGTTCATTTAATATATCTCTATTACATTTTTCAACAATAATTAAATTAAAATTATTTTTTTTATATTTATTAATTGCTCTATCAATATAAGAATTTTCAATACAATCTGACTTACAATGTTCATTAAATCTCTGTTCTATATTAATTGATTGCCCAATATACATCTGTCCTGTTTTTTTGTTTTTTATCATATAGATGCCACAAGTCATATTAAAACCTCTTGAGGTCATCTATACTAAGACTTAATAAAAAATCAGGTTCGGGGATTTCAATTTTAATAACATTATTACGAATGTTACGATGATGAACTACCCCATAATTTCCTTTTGTCTTTGTTACTACTTTATCTTTTGTTTTTTTGTATAAATTTAATATATTTAATCCATCATGATATAATATGTCATAATCATTCATTTTTTATTCCCTTGTTTATTGTTATTTTTGGGAAATATTAAATCAAATAACTCATCATATTGAGTTTCAAGAGTATCTTCAACATTGTTTACTCTCATAAATATATGTCTTTTGTTTACTAAAAATATATCGCCCCTATCTTTTTGTATAGTTGCAACATAATTATCAATTGAACCTTCTGTTTCACGTGTTAATATTATTCTCATTGAACATTCATCAATTAATCTTTGTTTTACTGAAGCAAATTTATCGTCATCTGCTAATTCAGGTATGAAATCAGAGTGTGATATAAATACCACTGGTACATCTAAATCCATATATGCTGATGAAAATTCTCTAAAGAATTTATTTCTTAATTTCCATATTGCTAATTGTGCTCCACTATCTGCGTCCAAATTTCTTTCTAAACGCATTTTAGCTTCTGCGAATTCAAGCAAGAAAGAAACTCCATCAACTATAACACCTTTAATGTTTATGCCGTTTTCTATTGCCATACGTACTGTTCCGGCTGCTGATGTTACATTATTAACAGTGGCTTCTTCATCTTTAACTGATGCTCCTTTATTGTTAGTTTTGAATTCATTAGGATTATATACTTTAATTTGTCCTTTTTGATAATATTCTTCATAAAAAATTTGAATAATTTCTTTTCCAGAATTATCCACATCTATATAAAAAATTACCTCATCATCTTTTAAATCACGAGTTAATAAAGATAGTGAAAGTGAAGTTTTAGCTGTACCATTCTCTCCAGATAATAATATTTTTTTATTAACTTTTGCATCTTCTTTTTTCTTATCTGACTCAAAAATTTCTTTAAAAATAGTTTCAGACAAAGTTTCCTTACTTTTATTAGTTTTTAATGCTTTATTTCCGATTGCCATTGTGTCACCTCTTTAGTTAATTCTAAAAATCGTTTTTCTTTTTTTTCGATTACTGATTTTAATTTAGCTAAAACAAATAAATCAGTAATATTATTATAATCTTCATACAACATATTTAATTCCTTATTAAGACTCTCTCCTTGTCGATGAAGCTCCTGTGAGTATAGATTTTCTTCCAACATAATCATCCACCACATTATTCAATTCATTTAATATAATTGCTTTTGATATAGGATGTTTTACTAATATAAAATCTTTTTCAAGATTTTGAATTCGAGTACGTACTTCACGAGTACGTATCTCAAATAATTTATCAGAATTTTCAAAATCTTTTGGTTGATAAGGCATTATAGTTCTACCTCTTCTGATATAGGTAAAAAACCACCTACATGATAATTAATTTCACCATCTTTTTTCTTATATGCATTAACAAAAAGATATCCATATGCACCATCGTAAATATTCAATCCTGCAAGTTCAGTCGGAGTAAACCAAACATCAGCATCGTCTTCTCCAATTTCAAAATTGACTACAACATTTTTGGTAGGGTCATCATTAGTTCTAATATCAATACATTCTCCTTCAATTACACCAAAAACATTTCTATCAAAATTTTTAGATTCTAAATATTGCAACAAATCAGCAGAAGATTCAAAAATGATATCTCCGAAAAATTGTCTAACATAATTTAAATAGACATCAATAGTATCATCATCAAATGCATCAGTATCATCTGTTACAATCGCATTATTAAAGTATTGTATTTTACTACCTTTTATAATTTTACTTGCATTTCCCTCTTTTAAAGTAAATTTAGCTTCTTTACAAATAGGTACTACTTTTTTCATAGCATAACTGCCAATACTAATTTCACGAGGAACTACTTTATCACCATCTTGAAAAATTCCAATAGCATTAGCAGTAGCATAATTTTTATCAATTACTTTGCCTTTATTAAATCCTTCAGTGTGAAGATATTCTCCTTCTCCTTTTGCCATACCTTTTTTAATTGCTGCTTCTAAACCATGTTCTTTAACAAAATTATTAACTTGATTCCATGCATAGTTATTATAACTGTTAGTTCTGAATCTCATGAGTAAAAAACCATCCATTCTGTATCCAGATTGAACCAATCTTTTTAAACTTCCTCTAGTTTTTCTTAAACTTCTTAAAGTTTTTGTAGCATCATCCATATCAGATGGCATTTTCTCATAAATTTCATTAAAAATGCTATCCATTTCTTCTTGGCTAATACCATGTTCTTCAGCAAATTTTGTGTTTTTTTCTTGTTCACGTTCTATCTTATTCATTATAATTTCCTCCAAGTTTTTTTAGATATGTTATTATATTAATAATACACTATATAAATGTTTCGTTTATATAGGTTAGAAAAAATATGAAAAAATATGAATATGCAAGAAAAATTTTATGCAGATAATTATTGCATATTAGGTGGTTTCTCCAAAAATCGATGGGGATACACCACAAAAGAAGAAAAAGAATTAAAAAATAAATTAAAAGAAAAGGGAGAGTATATGTTACCGATTCGGAAAGTAGCGAAAAATCAAATGCCTACTAAAACTGATAATAATATGTTAAGTGCTGTCAGTTATGCCGTGTCAAGTCTTGATTTAGAAGACCAAGAACGTATCATTGAACTGAGTAAAACTATCCCTGAACCTGAGGATTTAATAGACCAAACTATTGCGATTCAACAATATCGTATTAAAATGGGTTTAGAAAATGAATATCAACAAGGTAGATTATTACAATCTACTCAAGAAGCTATTAATAGTATAGTTAATATGATTAATGCTAAACAAAATATTTCTGAAGGACAAAATATCAATGTTAATGTCAATAATACTATCACTTCTTTGTTGGATGAACTTGATGATGAAGATGATACAGTAATTGATATGGATAAAGTTAGCGCACAACAGAAAGAAAGAATGAAAGAAATAAATAATTTGAGGTCTTAAAATGGAAGAAATGAAACAAGATGTAACTAAAGATGATTTTATAAATGAAATGGAAACATTTGAAAACAAAACTGCACGTGAAATTTTAGAATTAATGGAAAAAGAAGAATATATGTTACCAGTTGCAGTTTTAGGATTAATTAGTGTTGTCCGTGCATTGATAGAAAACTTTGGTAATGATGCACTAAGAGATGAAGCAACACACTTTTTAAATTTAAACACAAAAGATTTAGACGAAATAAAATCTGAATCATAATATCATCTCCTTTAAAAAAAATAGCCCACTCCTGAGTATTCAGGGTGGGCTATCTTTTTAAACTAAGGAGAATCTATAAAACTGATTTTATAACTTGTTGATATGTTTTGTATTGATTTTGTCCTATTAATTGATGATTAAATATTTTATATTTTCTTATTATAAAATTTTTATCTGTTTTTACAATAATATATGCAATATTATTATCTTTATAAAATATTAATTCTTCTTCATTAATTTTTAAATCAGAAAAATCTGAACCTTTGAGCTCTCTATTAAATACAATCATAATACCATTTTTATTTTTATTTATAAGCCCCGATTGCGTAATCCCAAAATATAAAATCATAATAACTTATTATTATATCCAAATGGATAACGAGGCTTATTATATTATGATTAACAATCTTTAAGAGGAAGATTTATTGCTCATCTTCCTCGATTTCAGCTGTTTCAATTGGAGCATCAATTTGCTCTTCCTTTTCGTGTTCAACAACAATTTCTTCTACTTGTTTGTTTCCTGTTATGTATCTTGTTCCTGCTGTGATTACTCCATCGGTTATTTGAGGAGCTGTATAAGCAGTTACGAAAGCAACATAAGGATTTGCGAACAATTCTGGTTGAGCATATCCAAGCCCAATTGCTGCTGCTATACCTATTATAATGGTAGTGATAGAACCTAAATTGAACGAAACCTCCCTTCCATTACGATAGAAAGTAGGTAATACAAAACTGCCCTTCATTATAATAAGTCTAAAAACTATTGCGACAATTATGACACAATATATTGTTATATCCATTGAGTTTCCTCCAAATGTATTTACGTATTTATATATAAATGTTATCATATTTAAATATTTCGGTTTCTTAGTTCATTACAATCAAATTGTACTGTAATAATAGTACCCTCAACATCAAGTGATATGAATAACATTCCATCTTTGAATTCAATGTCGGCAACTTCAACACTAATTTCATCAGATGACATTCCTTTGGTTAATTGAGGAGGAAATTGTTTAATTAAATCAGGAATAATAATAGATATTATTTCATCATTTAATAATTCAAATTCCACCCCACTTTTCATTTTAATTACTGGTAATATATCATTTTCTTTATAGTCATCTTTCAAAATGATATAAAAATCATCATTTATAATCTTACTCTCCAACTTGTTGCACCTCAATTACATGCGTAAAGTTATCTTCATCCTCTACAGCATTTTCTTTTAAAATCAGACGATATTTTTTACCTATTTCTATTTTATCGTACATTTCTTTTGCTCGTCCGTCTTTATGGTCTAGTATATAATATGTTTTATTTGTATCGAGAGTTATCAGATAATAATCTGATGCATCTCCATTACCAAAAAACTTATCAGATACCACACCGGTTTCTGTAGTTATATGTTTACTCGTCACTTCGGTATCTAAAAAAGTAATTCCGAAATAAAGCGAGCAAAAAATAACTAAAAAAATAATCCAAAAAGCAATACAAAACCTATTATCGTATGCAATTTGTTTAATTTTTTCTTTAAAACTCATCTGTCTCACGCTCTATTTTCGCTTGTTCACAAGAGTAACATCCATCTACTTCTTGAAAATCAAACTCAATAGAGAATTTTAAATCTTGTAAAAATTTATCATCTAAGAGCTTTATTTCATCATAAATCTTTTTGATAAATTGATTTTCAATTTTTTCCTCTTTAACAACCTGAGAAAAAACTAAATGATATACTATTTCTATATCATCATTAGGGTAATATTGGTATGTAACATTTTTAATTGAATTTTTAAAATCTTTTTGAATATTAAAAATTATTTCTGTTATTGAAGTATATTTTTCTGATAATACATTATAATTATCTCTTTGTTGAATCAATGCTTCAAATAAATCTTGAGTGTGAAACAGCCACAGTATTTTTGCTCCATTCCAGTATTTAAATCTAAATTTATCGTCTCTTATATCAATAGTTAAAGATGGTAAATCATTTTTTTCATCAATATTTTCGGCTCTAATTTGGTCACTGTACATTACTGTTAAATTAACAAGAAAATTATTTGTATTTAAATAATTCATAATCTCTGTTATTTTATCTATACGCTCTTGACAACATAAAAACATACAGATACGTAATTCAATTAAAGTCATATTGGAATTATATTCCTTAATAAAATATTCTCCCATCATTCTTCCTCTTTTAGATACTCTTGTGCCATTTTAAGGTTGGGATATAATACTTTAATCATATAATCATTAAAATCTTTCATATAATGTTCCATAAAGTCTTCCCTTAAACATACGCTTCTATATAACATTTACTACCCTCACTGATTATTAATTTTTCTAATATATTTATACTAATATTTTGTAAAAAAATGATACATGAAAATTATCATCTAAACCTTCAATATATTCATTAATAAAATCTTTATTATCTATATTTTTTTTAATTACACTAGGATGTCTATCAAAATTTATAATACTATCATAATGCTGATATTGATATTCATTATCTTGTGCTATTTTTTTTAATTTTAAAAAATCTTTTTCATCTAAAATAATATTTTTTTTATTAAAAATAATATCATGTCTTTCTAAATTTTTTTTTTCATTAGTAAAAACATGATGTTGTAATATCCTACGTAATTTATATTTCATTTTAACTCCCTATTAGATTTTTGCATACAACTTTTAAATCTATTACAATCTGGAGCTGAACACTCTTGGATTGTAATGTCTTTTTCTTTTTTTAAACAATAACATATATCGTTTTTTAATTTTTCTATTGTATTCATTGTATTTCTCCATATTTTGTTATTTTTACTATACTATGATACGGATATTCAATTGATTTTCCAACGTCCATAAAACTTATAACATATTCTCCACAATAAATAGAATCTTTATCAAAATCTTCTCCTGCTCCTACACCAAATTGAACACCATCTTGAAATTCAAATGTAATAATAAGATAACCTTGGATACAATTTTCAATATATTCTCTCCATGATATCATTATTCCACCTCATCAAAATATTCAATTAATTGTTTTGCTAATACCATATAATTTATTTTATTAACATCAAATAAATATATTTTATCATAAGGATTTTTAGGAAAATTTATTTTTCTATTAATTCTATCATCATCAAAATCATTTTTATCAATTTCTCTTTGTAAATAAATTGTGATGATATTTTCATTTAAAAAATTTTTGTAAATCATTTCATATCCATCTTTATCGATGGTATAAATATTTATTTTATCATCAACAAATTGGTCGGCAGTTGCGCAATAAAAAAATCCGGCAATTTCAGTTTTGGCAACTACACCAGCACTTTTTATAGTGTCCTGCATTTTTTCTTTTGATAAAAATGTATGACCATATTCGTTTTCTTCACGCATTGGTCTATCTGTGTAGGACAATATTGGATGAAATTGAAATGGAAAACTATCACATAATTGTTTCATTAATGTAGTCTTGCCAACACCTGAATCTCCAAACAACAGTAATATTTTCATTTAATCACCATTATGTTTTTTGTTAATTGCATCCATATGTACAAATACATCTTTTGCCACTTTTTTCTTTTCTGGATGTTTGCGTGCAAATATCGACATTAATTCAGATGTTTCTCTTCCCGGATTTTCTAAAACAATAGTTTCACAAATTTTTTGCATAGATTCAGGAATTGTCACAGCGTTCCATTTTTCAAAAAATAATTTTTCAATTTTTTTCTTTGTTTGTGGATGATTTATTTGTTCTTCTGTGCAATGTTCTCTAAGATTTTCTATTACATAATTATAATAATGTTTATCATCTTTTTCATATAATTCTTTAATTTGTGACCCATATTCATCAAAATACTTATAAATTTCTTTTCTAATATATTTTGAGCTAACTTGGTCACTTTGTCGATGCTTTTCTTCAATATCTTTTGGTTTTATTTTAGTATAAAAATCATGACATTCATCATTTTGACCAAAAGCAACAACTCCTTCAATAAATAATCTCTTATGCTTTTTATAATAATCATCATTTATCATTTGTAATAAGACTTTAATTGTATTAAAACAATTATCTATATTTTCAAAAGACTTAGGAAATTTTGCAGTAAATCTATTATAAAAATATTTTTGATAATATTTTTGTAACAACCAGTTATCCGGATTTATCAATAGCATAAATTTATCATCATTCTTGATGATTTTAAATAAATTTTTGGGTCTTTCTATACCATAACTATATCTATCTAATCTACGAGAACCAATCCACCCTCTGCCATAATCATTATCATAATAAATACCTAATAATACCATTTTTAGATATGTATCATAATAATAAATTTCATGTTGATTACGAATACCGTATAGTTCAACAGCAACAGATGTATTTTCTCCATTACCTTCGAAAATATCTTCAATTGGTTCTAAATCAAGAATTTTCATCATTGATAAAAAGACTTTGTCTGCTATTGGCATATTTCTTGTTTTTGGGACTATTTCAATAATCCCACCATAATGATTTTGCAATCCATAAAAGACAATATTTGTACCATCTATTTTTTCATATAAATAGATGCATTCTTGATATTCATCTATTTCATAAGTATAATATTTATTATTAGGTTCAGGATAATGAATTTTAGGGAATCCTTGAACAAATTGACCAGTTTTTTTGCCATTAACTTCTGTTATATACAAGGAACCAAGAAAGTAATTATGTTTTTTACAGATATATCCTTTAATATGGTTTTTTTGAGGAGTGTCTGTTTCAAATGCCATCAAATGTTTTGGATTCATTCCATTAAAATATCGTTCGCAAATTCCCTTTTTATTCATTTATTCACCATCATTTTCCATCTTTTTAGCAAATTCTTCATATTCTTTTTTTAAATCTCCAACTCTCATATTGTCAACGTCTTTTTTGTCTAAAATCTGATGATAATATCTTAAAGTAAGAAGATTACCCACAACAGTAGCAATCATATCCTCATACTCTTCATCAGTGGAATGTAAAAACTTATCTATATTATCCTTATATTCTTTTTCCCCTACCTCAATCATAGTCATTAATTCAGGAACTAACATATTTTCTACTTCTTCGATGATTTCTCTTTCATCATCATTCAACTCGTCCATATTTAACATAAAGACCCTCTATTTAATTATAATTTCACCATCATTTAATGATTTACAAATTCCTTCAATTTTAGCTTGAATTTCTTGCCTATTTTCTTCATCAAACTTCATTTCAACAATATCATTATGTCGTTTTTTATCAACAATTATTAATCTTTGTCCTCTAATGGTAATTTCGTATCTACAATTATCAGCCAAAAAATCATTCATTGCTTTATCAATATTTAATATTAATTTCTCTTCATATGCCATATTATCACCTAATCTTGAATTTCATCGGTCGGATTTTCAACTACTGGTTGTTCTGTTATTTGTTCTTCCTCTGTGATAACTGGTACTAATTGTATAATAACAGCAGACAGATTTTCAGCATTTACTACTTGGGTAGCATTTTCATATCCTTCTTTTGATACAAGAACTTCATAATAATCTTGTTGTTGTAAGCCCGAAAGCATACATTCTCCAGTATTACCGGTAATTCCAGTTACATCTCCTATAGTTACTGTAGCTCCCTCAATAGTAAAAGGCTCTCCTTCTATTAAACATACTACATTCACCCAAGCAGTTATTGATTCCACTTCATCTTCCACTGGAACTTTTACAATCTCTACATATTTAGATATATCCTGTTTTCTAAGCCATTGTAAAAATTCAGGAATAGTATAATCATAAATAGTAGGCTTTTTTTCAAACAATCCTTTTCTCATATGTCGTTTCATCATTAATATTCCTCCGTTATTGGTAATCTTAATTTTATCATCATTCTTTTGTGTAGGTATGAAACTCCTATTTTAAATTTTAAAATTTTTAATCCACCAAATCCTATAAATAATTCTCTTATATCTAATTCATCAACTGGTCTTTGATAACAGACAGTAATTAAGAAATCTTGAACACTACAATGTTCTATTTTATAATCCCGTCCTAAAATTAGTCCTTGTTCTGATAGAGTGTTTTCAATTCTGTCAAACGCTTCCTTAGTATTAATAAAATCACCTCTATTTTTAGTGATACAATATCTATCCATAGAAGTATATAAACCTTTCTGTAGGACAGTAAGCAAAATAAAAAAAAGTAAAAGAATAAGTAGGAATTAATTAGTTCATGTTTTTATCTGATTCATTTATTTCTTTTGCTAATTTATCCATTTTTTCTTTCGAAATATTAACTGCTATTCTTTTTCCATTGTATTTAACACCATATTTTTGTTTTTTTGACGGGGTAAAACCTGCTTTTACTACTCTTGCATAATTTTTCCAATTATGATTTCCTTTTTCTGTTTTTATTATAGACATTTTACTTCTATATTTATTTTTCTGCTCATCTGACTGTAAACTAAAAGTATCTCCACCCTGCCCACCAAAAGTTTTATTATAACCATAATTTCGATTAAAAGTTTCTAATAAATTAATAAAATAAATTTCATATTTATTAGCCAAATTATCTGTATAATTATCTAATATATATAATGAATGAAAAATAAAAAAATCTTCACCATAATTATTCCATGCATTTTGAAGATGTTTATTTTTATGTTTATTTGTAACTAAAGCCCAATGATGTTCATTAAATCTTTTTTGCATGTTTTTAGTTTTACCAATGTATTTTTTATTATTACACAAATTTGTAATACAATATATTCCAGATAATTTTTTAAATCTCTCAAACATAATAACTTAATCCTAAAAAAAATAATTTAATTAACAAGAATCACTCTCTTGTTAATATACTTGTGTAATGTCTTTTTCCTCCGGATTTATCATGTCCACATACACAAAAATCCGAACTACATCGTTTGCAAGTCAACTCCCGTTCTGGAACCCCTTTTGGGTTCTTTGATAAACAATTATAATGTTTACAATTTGGGCAGTAATTAACATAAGTTCGAGTTCTCCAAGTATAAGACTGTTTGCAACAAGACTTACAACTTGGTTTTCCTGTTAAGGTGATTTTGGGTTTTGTTTTCTTTTTTTTAGTTACTTGTTTTTTAGTAACTTGTTTTTTAACTTGCTTTTTACTAACTTTTTTTGCTGCATCTTCTTGCATTGCAACAAATATCCCTGTTAATAATAATACCGTAAGTATTATTACTAAAAATTTTTTTTCCTTAGCGATAACACACTCCTATATTTCATCTTTATTTATGTTTGTATAAACTATATAAATGTTTCTAATTTTCTTTTTGCCGATTCTGGCCACCATTCGGTTACAGCTACAAAAATAAAGTCTTCTCCGTCCTTTAGCTCTGTCCAACATTCATAGGCAATGTCATGTGTTTCGTCGTATAAACAGGGAGTCGCCCAATCGCTAGCGAAACATCTACTCCATGGAGCATTAGCGGGCTCTCCGCTTTCTAATATTTTAGCAGCGCTGAATGTGTAATCCTCAGCTAAAGCACCAACCGCATCTCGTAATTCTAATTGTTGAATAATAGAAACTGCTTTATCCCAATCAAATTTACGTATCTTACCCAATTTCATCGGCTTTTCATCAGGAGCATGACTTTTTATTTGTATCTCTTTCATTAAACCTCACCTCATACTATTTTTATCGAAATAAGAATATCTAAACACACTATTACAGTGGTTAATATCAATAATACTATCATCATCCAGTATAATCGTTCGAATTTATCCATTATTATCACAATCGCATCTCATTTTTAAAAATATGACCATAAATGCAATCATTATTATAGTCATTGAGCCATATTTGATTAAATTTAAAAGCAATGCATAATACAATATATCCATCATCATCACCACAATATTATCATCTTTTAGTTGCGTACCAGCATGCATATAAAAAAATAATTCCAAATAAAATCTCTAAACCTACTTCATTCATTTATCTCCCCGTCTAATCTCATTATTTCTATTTCTATCTGTTCCAATACTTCCATTTCGCCAAGTAAAGGTCCAGTGGGACCACCAAGTCTAACAGTATTATGATACATTTCATTATTTTCATCTATCTTGTTTTGTACAAAAACCTTAATTGCTTGCCATTTTTCTTCCGCATTCATTTTAATCATCCAATCCTAATGCCCAAATCCCAAAATCATTAAATAATTCATCAACTTTTTCAGAAGTATATCCTTCTTTTTTAATTAAGAATTTTTTAAACTTCTCAAGCTGACCATCTTCCTCTCGATATTTGCGATATTTCTCGTTTTGTCGATGTTGGGCTTTGTACAATTCATCCTCAAGTCTTTTTTTAATATAAAACCATCTTTCAAGTTCCTCATAATCATCCTCTCGTACTATTTGTTGTTCTAATAAATATTCAATTTCCTCGATATCAGATGGATACATATCCATCTCAACTACATCTTCACTCATCCTTATCTTCCTCGTTCTCTTTGCGCTTTTTTTGGATATATTGATATATTTTACAATTCTTCTTTATAAATTTTTTGACTTTATTCATTTTGGTTTTCCTCCCATAAATTTTCTAATTCATGTATAGGTAAAGGTTCTGAAACATCAAGTTCTGCATCAAGCATTTGTTTAACAAAATCGTCACGATATATTCGTGAGGAGTGTATCAACAAAGTGTCTTCTGCTTCATCGAATAATGATAATGGTACATTACACCAGAACCAAATATCTAACATTTTTCTTTCGGCTTTTGTTAAACCAATTTCATTATTACAAGCCTCGACATATTTTTTAGCATGCTCAACTGTTCTAAATTGTAACGTGTTCCCTTCGGTTAAACTATCTTTAATAACATTATATCCCTCTTCTTTACTACATCCTTCCATTAAATCGCAAATATCGCAAGTTCCATAACTTCCTCTCCATAAAAATATGAAACCTTTATATTCGAAGATAATATAAAAATTTCCTTGATATTCGTCTGGGTCTTGATATTTAGCTAGCACAAGAACTTCTGGTTTTGTATAATATTCAAAAGCTACATCCATATCACTTCCATTCCAACAAGGACCACGTTCTTCGGGTAATTCTTTTTCAGGCATATATAATATTTCGTCTATGAGATTAATTCGCCATGGAGCTTTTAAAGGAAGCAAGTAATCAATTAAGTGATTTCGTATGGTGGTTTCAATGGGTCTTTCTGCATCGTTCTGAATAGGTCTGCTGGTAGTGTGTATGTTATCGACCCGTTCTTCTCGTTTATCTCCACTTGCTTTTTTTCGACCAACCCCTCTTCATCAGTGTATTTAAATGCTTCAGGATTTTTTAAAAATTCAGCAAATAATTCAGAAGAACCTTCAGCTAAATTATTAATTTCTTTGAATAATTCTTTTATATCATCAACATTATCCCAAATATATGATTTGTCTTTTTCGATATCATATACAGCAAGAACAGTATGTTCTATGCCACCAGTTTTTTTAGTTATAACTCTAAATCTATTTTTCATTTTTTGCCTCCTTAAGCTCTTTATCGAGCTTATTTAAAACATTAACGCAATCTTCGGACATTCCAAAATTAATTTTTGTACGAATATCTGCAATTGCATATGTATCGTTATTCTCATCCACTAAAGGAATAAATCGTGGAACATCTGAATTATCAAATTCCGGCTCCATTGGTTCACCTTCATGTGATATAAAATCACCATAAAGTGATACAAATTTTCTTCTAATTTTTAACAAATCATCTCTGATTTGCCTAAAATCATCAACATAATTTTGTTTTGGGTAATAAGAAAAGTAAGCAAATAACTGACTAAAATTGTCTTCAAAAAGTGTCATTTGCGCAAGTTCGGAACTAATTTCATCCAAAATTTTATCAACTTCGCTTATCATTTCATAGCCTCCTCTATTGCTTCATATATATGTAACAATGCTTTTGAATACTCAAAATCAAGCTGACCATACCCAAATTTATCCTTTATTAATTTTAACAACATAATTAAATCACTATTTCGACATATAACTGTCGTATGGGTTTCATCATTCACAAATTTATCTCCTACTTTTCTGTATTTTTTTATTACTTTAGGTTGATGATTCTTATATTTATCCCAAGTGATAGAATTTAAATAATTAGTATCTATCACCTTTTTTTTAGTAACTTTTCTTTTGTCTTTGTATTTTTCTGTATCTACCATAGAATTACAGTAGTTTATATAATCCTCACTCATATTTGAGCCTCACTCTTTCGTTTCTTTTTTCTATTATTTGTTTCTCAATGCAATCATATAATTCTTCAGGATATACAAAATATAAATCATCACCATCTATGATATGAAAATTATATCTAAAAACATCTTCAAGATTTTCAAATCCCGCTAAATGAATTAAGTCATATGCATGATATAAATTTAATTCATTTTTGCAAAAATTGTATATATCCAAATCTATATTATCTATAGATTGATAGAAACCCGGAATTTGATATATATCATTGAAAAGTTTTTTTAAATCAAAATCCACAAGTACCATATTATCACCATAATAATTATAATTGGCAAGTAAGATAGCAAGAAAAAAATTATTGCTTGCTGTCTTGTTGTGAGTCGTTCGATTTCATGCAGTACATTTTGTAACATTCATCTACCCATTTTCTAGTTTCTTTATCGCAACCTTCCTTGAGATAATCATAGAACATTTGATTATCAAAAGTTCTTTTTATATCATCAGCGACTTCAGCTGCATTTTTATCATACTGGTCTAGCATAACATTAATAAGAGTTACCATTTCAGCTATATCAGCATAATCATCTAATGTTTCTGTATACTCTTCTAATGCATTTATAATGTTCATAAAAAAGTATTCACTTAATTCAAAATGTATCTTGTTGCTCATGTAATTCCTCCAATTTTTTTAGGGAATCTTTATCCCAAACATCTTCATCATAGTCTTTAATAGTGACTATTTCATGATTGTAAAATACATATTTTTTTGGTCTTAAGACTCCAAATTCTGTTAATAATTTAATTGGACCGCTCCATTCCATATTAAATGGTCCTAATTCTTCTTTTGTTTCTTTATTAATTAAATAATAATTGTAAACTAACCTATTTTTATCAGCTTTGCTAAATATAGGTGTTCCTGTATTTATATGCCACATTAATAACCAAGTCATTTTATCAACCCTTTTCTTCTATATTCCGTTAATTTATCCAAATGTATAGTAAATAATTTTTGATATTCTGTATAGTAATCATCGCTAGCAACATCCCAATATGGATAAAAACTAAAAGGCATATTGTGAGCCACCATTCTCATACACAACTCATTCCATTCTAATTTTGTTTGTAAATTCATAGCACGTCCACGATAATCACATGCTTCATTAATTAAATCAATCCAAAGTGATACTGGATATCCTTTGTTTTGAAATGCTATTAACACTGCTTTAAATTCTAATGAATCTTCTTTTTGTGCTGCACCTGCACGCAAGCAATTAAAAAAGCAAATATCAATTTCTGCTTCTGTCACTTCCGGGTATTTGGGTGGCGCTATAGATATTGTTTCAACCATCAAGCATCACTCCATCAAAAAATCCTACATGTTCATATAAACGTTTTTCTACCATTTTACACCATTTAAAATTATATTCAAACCACTTTTTATCATCATCACAACACATTTTAAATTCATAAATTAAATTTTCATCCCAATGAGATAAAATATGATAATAAATAAAAAATTGTTTCATATCAAACCCTCAATTTGGATTTTAATTTTTCATATATTGTTCTATCATCCTTTATTTCTATTTTACCTTGAAGATATTCTTCAATTATTTGTTTACCTGCTTTCGCAAACGCATGATTAAAAGCTTTATCATGTTTAATAGAAATTTCTAATACATTATGATGTTCTTTTAAATCTCGTACTGCATTATAATTTCCAAGGTCATCCACAACAAATCTATCTATTTTACAATTCATTTCTCAACCTCCATATTTGCAATATTTGCAATTTTTTATTGATAATATAAATATTTTATTGATAATATAATTATTCCCAATTTTCCAATGGACATTGTTTCGCTAATTTTTTGAGTCTTTTTCTTTGATATTCAAGATTATTAAGATTGTTATCATAATATCCACTATTAACCTGATATCTTGTTAATTCGCATTCAACTGCACCTAAATAATAATTAAAGAAGTGTGGGCAGTCTTCACAACTTCTTATTTTCATTTTTTTGGAACTATTTTAGTATGTTCGCAAGCAAAATCTTCATATTTATTTAATAATTCAATTAATTCTCCACCAACAATATACTTATTCAAAGAACGAGAATAAACTCCTCGTTCAGTCATTACATATTCTTTATACATAACTATTTTTCTCCTTAAAATTTTCACATCTTATCATAGGTTTAAATACATTATCATGTTCACATATAAAAGACACCACAGGAATATAATGTTCATCGATTTTATCTATTCCTGCTTCAATTTTAAAATGCTCACAAAAAGGACAACCTCTATAATTTTCATACATTTTAATCTTCCCATAGGGGCTTTACAGTACTCCAATTCACATGAGGAAGTGGTACAATATCATATTCAACATCATCACAAAAATGACAATAACTCTCTGTACAATATTCACATCGCCAACTAACACGATGATAACCTCTGACTTTTAATTCAGCATCTGTCATATCCTCTAAATTTTTTCTCTTACCAACACTTTCATCTGATAAATCTGTTGTTTCATAATCTATCATATCTTCTGATTTTGTATTTTCTTTATCAATGCATTTGCCTGATAATAAATCTGTTATTACACTCATTTTATCACCCAATATCCTCCTTGTATTCTATATTGCATTAATTGCATCCACGCTTTACCACATCTCATAAGAGCTGGGTCAAATTCGCTCCATGTGCTCACTATTGCTCGAGCTATAATTTCTAATCGTAACTCATTCCAATCTGCACACAATGGATATGTTTTGTGTTGCCCCAAATACATTATTACCATCCTTTCTTTTCGTAATAATCAGGGTCATCATGTTTCTCAAAAGCAACTAATTTTTTAAAAGCAGCGAAGCAATTATGATAATATTTGTCATAGATAAACATTCTGCACGTTTGACAGCGTTCATCTTGACTTACTTCATTTATCATTGCTCCTAAATCATAAAATCGCTCTAATCCTTCAAAAAATAACAAATGAGATGTTATTTGTTTATCTAATGTTTTAAAATATTTTTCTTTGGTATCAAGCAACTCATTATGATAGAAATTAAGCAACTCAACAATTTCGTTGGCTGTGAGATTAGTTTCCTTATCTTTTGAAAATACTAATGGTCGATGATATCTGTCCGGTTGTGTCCAATAAAACTTATCATCCATTTTTTTCTTCCTCCTCTAATATTTGCATAAGTCCATTTGTAAAATTTTCAAGCATAGTTAACATATGCTCATATAACCATATATTTTCATTTTTATCAAAAGCAGAAAAGCAATTAAGTATTTTTTGACATTCTGGAGCTATTTCATTCCAAATAAGGTCATCTTCAACTACAATAAGATGATTCAAACCAACTAATGGGTCATAGTGTCCATATTGCCCCTCAACTACTATTTTCTTATCTTCATCAACCATTAAATCCCTCCAATAATTTTGATAACATTGATATCAATGGAAATATGTTCCTTATCGGTATTACCATATTAAAAATATTTAATAACATTTTTAATAAAACATTATATATATTTTTAATGTTATCATTTAAATATTTTTCCTTATCAAAATGTATTTCAAATGTAACAATTTCAGAGCGTCTTACAATATTTCTTTCTTTCGTCCAAGATAAATCAATATATTCAGAGTTTAAATCTATATGTGGATATTCATTTGCGGCTTGCTTTCTTGCGCAGTCGAATCCTTCGTTTATTATTTGATTACTACAGTCTTTCCAAGATATCATGTCCAAATCACGCCAAAATAAATCCGGTACTTCTGTAACTGCGGAAGCAAGCAACATTAGAAATCAACCTCTATACAACGGATATCATGTTCAATTGGTCGTATACATAAATCCATAATACAAACATATCTTTCTATCTCTGGATGTGGATATAATCTTGTAAATTTTGGAGAAAATCGTACATCAAGAATTTCTCCACGTATTCTACTAAAATCTGGATATTGCCATTCTATTTCTGCTAAATCAGAAAATTGTTCTGGGAGAACCTCTTTAAGATTTATATCCCAAGGCAATTCTATAGTGCATCCAAATTCTTTACTCACAAAACCCCTCTCTTAATTTGACAAGATGTAATTGTTGTTCTATATCATTTATAGCTTCCAGTTTTGTTTTTGCTTGTTGACTTTCATAAAAGTCTTTTTTAAAGCAAGCAAGCTCGTAAACATGTTTCATTGTGATGATAGATTCTCTGAGCATATCCAATTCGTCTTCTGCCCATGTAATTTCTCCCCAAAGACCATAGTTTTCTTGTTCAAGATATCCTATGAACTTTTCCTGTTTATTTAGGACGTCAATTATCTGTTCAGAGCTCATTGGCACTAATCCGGTTTCATGATGAGGATTGCCACTTTCTAAAGCAATATATTCTTGATATGTATCATAAACACGAATACCATACTTATCTAAATCAAGTTTAAATCTTCCTTTAACATTTGGATATTTTTTATCAATATCTCGATAACTCATGTAAAACATCTCCAATTTTTTCTATACTTTTAAGTTTATCTCGATATTCTAACACAAGATTATTATCTATTTTCCATAGCTTTTTTAATCTTGATATTTCAGATTCATAAGAATTCAATAAAGCACATAATTCTTTCGCAGATGTTTCATCGGATACAGTCACAACTCCACTTCCACTTGAATCACATATCCAAAATCCTCCTTCATCGGCACCCATACTAGAAACATAATAATATTCACTTCTTTGTCTTAAAAATTCATTTGGCTCTAAATAAATTTTACCTATTCCATCTGTTGTATAATATTTCGCATCCATTTAATTCCTCCTCCCAGCTGGATTTGGTTTATATACATCACGAATTTTTTTTCCATCTGCACCAACTACACAATCACAATTATCAGGCAGAGGACATACTGCAAATAAATCACGCCATCTTTCTGCTAATAATCTTGTTTTTTTGCATTGATATAATGTTGTTTTAAACATAAAAGGACAATCTTCACAATTTTCTACTACTGCTATTTTTCTCATACTATATGCCACCTGACCTATGCTTGATGGTTCAATAATCATCTCTTCCGTTTCTATATGTTTCATGAAAATACCACGTTGGTCTTACTACTGGCTCATAATCAGCGCAAAAATTTGGATGCGATGAATCATTTGCCAATGTATCTTTAATGTAACATTCTGCGAATTTTTTACAGTCTACACAATATTGTTTTCGTTGGTAAAAAACACAATAATAAACAAACCTCGCTTCTTTCTTTTTGAGCGAGCAATATCCATTAAATAAATCACTATGATATTTACAACTGCGACAAGACATTATATCACCATTCTACTGTATAAATATAATGTGTATTATAAAAATCTGTATCACTTTTATCTTGTTTTATTTGTTCCAATTGAATTTGTAATTCACTAATAATTGAATAATATTCATCACTAAACATTATAACATTTGAACACTCGAGTTTTTCTCTATTTTCTGGTGAAATCAATATTGGAGGAAAGTAAGCAAGCATTTTTACTCTTTGGTCTTCTATATCCACTGTTTCATTAATATCTTTAAGTCGTGATATGATATCTGCAATATGTGCTCCACTAATTGTTTTTGTATAAGTTTGTGCTTTACATGATAAATCTAAAATATCACCTAAATGATTTATCAACAGCATTGCGGTATATTGCTGTGTGCCAAATCGTACTTCATCTTTAACTTCTTGTTCTCCATTTTCTTTTTGTGTTGTAACTTGTTCTATTATTTCAAAAATCAACATTTTTTTGCTCCATAATATTTTGTTAATTCTCCGACTAAATTAAACTTCTTTTCTAATTCCTGCATTTGTTCAAGCATTTCAATTTTGCTCGCAAGCAAGGAAGCATTTTCATCATCAAGTTCTTTGTTGACTTGTTTTAATTCAGCTATTCTTGCATAAGTTTTATCCAGCTCATCCAATGCTTCTTCGAATTTACGTTTATAATATTTTTTATCTTTTTCATAATACCCTTCGTTATACCACCAATCAAGGTCTGCAACGTGTCTACATTTAATATCTTCTAAAATAATATTAGGAACATCGCAAAAATTGCATTTACATGTATCTGTAATGACATCTTTGCAGGACATTAATTTCTCGCAACTATCAATACAATCTTGAATATAGCCATGTTTCATATAAAGAGGACAATCTTTGTCACATATGTGTTCTGTCGTTTGATTAATATCTTTGTTTTGAAAATGTAATATATATTTCTTCAAAAGTTCTACTTCATCGCATTTTTCCTTGTATGCTTGAATAATTAAACTATTTAACGCATCACCCATTTTCTAACTCCTCTATTTTATTCTCGTAATACTCCTGCATTTGCCCAACAAACTTGATAATATTTCTTAATTTCTCATCATATTGATATCCAAATTCCATTTCCTTGTGCGAAAAAGCGCTATCCAAAATAAGCTTGTAAGCATGCACGCAATTTTTACCATAAACGTCTTTTCCTTTGATTGGTTTCATATCGATTTTAAATGCCATGTTATCACCCTATATTTCTTTTTTTATAATTCCATCGACATTACATTGTAATGCGATTTCATAATATTTTGAAAAATCATCATTTAATCCATCAATTATAATTGCTGTTTTCATTAATCTATCTCTCATCGAATGAATTTGGTCTTGCATTTCATTCATTTTTCCAACTAATATCTTTAAATCCACATCATCTTCCGGATTGTATGCATTTTTTGATACAAAATCCTTAACAACGTCACGACCTAAATCCTTATTGTATATGATAGCAAATCTATCAGGACATTCTAATATTTTCATCCTCTCCTTTTTTAACATATTTCATTCTATGTTTTAAAAATTCAATATCTTTTTCAACATATTTAGCCTGCTTTAAATCACCTATTTTTTCATATGTTTTTAATAAGTTTTTCCTTGCCTCAATTGTTTTTTCACCTGCTGATATAGCTCTACTTCTAAAGCAACATCTACCAAATTGATATCTATTATCATCCGCTCTCCAACAGTTTTCTTTACAATTTTTAAGTTTTGATTTATCAAATTGCGGAGACCGGTCACAATTGTAACAAATATCAGGCTTAATTAATTCTAAATCACTATTTTCAAGCAAGTAATTAAGAAAGACTTTGTCACGTTCGTCTAATGTTTCGTCGAAGATGTCTGATAATTCAACATTCTCTAAACATCGTGGGGTTACTGATGTTTTATATATATGTTGATACATAGCTTCGTATGCTCCATCCACAAGTTTGTCGAATTCTTCTTTTGTGTATTGAGTTTGTGATGCAAATGTCATTTCCTCGAATGAATCCCAGTCTTGATATCCTATTTGATAATAATACATTTAATCATCCCATTCAAATCCTGTTGTAAGATGTTTGTTTGGTGTTATTGGTTTTCCTCTGTATAATAACTCAAAACACACACCTTTTGGTTGTCTACCTATATATGATGATACTTTTTCATCAATCCAAAGAAGCCTCGTATCATCAGTGACATCTTTATCTCCCATGCGTAATAATTCTTCTTCACCGTATTTTATTGACCAATCACATAATATAACATGACTATATTGGTCTAATATACCATTAACTCTGTTATGAAGATTTCTATCTGCATTATCATCACATAATCGATAAAAATTATCATCTATTTTTTCCAACGATATCATCTGAATCCTCCATATGTAATTTTACAGCCACAAGTATTAAAGCAGCCAAGAAAGTAACTGCTAAATAAAATAATATCAAATTGGTTAATAATGAAATTATTAACCAGAATAAAACGTCCATTTTTAGCCTCTTATGTATCCTAATATCTCGATTTCTATAACTTTATCATCATATTTTTCAAGGAAGTTTTTTAATGCGTATTCCCAGTTGTCAGATGCTTCTGCTAGATATCCACGAGCATATCCGAGTTCTTCTTCATCAAGGAAATCTTTGGCTCTGTCGTATACAATAACTTCCCAGTCTATAACACTGAAAGCAGGAAAGCAAGTCATTATGAAATTAATTTTTTCGGGGGTGTTTTTATCGCAGTCTATGTCATTTATCCTGATAAATTTGCCTCTGTCGTGTACTTCTACTACCATTTATTCATCCTCCTCAAACAATTTGTATTCTATTGCTACTATTTTATCGATATCGATATATTCAAATGTGCATCTTATTCTGATACGAACAAACATTGATGTCCAATGTATTGAATCAAACAATTTTTTATCACGTTTGTATCCATAATCATCGCAAGAATTCTTATATCGTGAGTATTCAAATCTATTGAATAATTTGTTATCCATCGTTGTCAAGAAACAAAGATATTTAACATCATCCATATTTAAGTTTGTTAATATTGCTTCTACTGCTTCATGTTTCAAAATATCACCTCTACTATAAAATATAGAATTATTGGTATATAAAGTTATCTCATTAATTTATATTCCAATATAATTGAACCATTGATGTGATATATCACCTTCGCATCAGCTTCAAAAAATTCGTTAATTCTACGTATACTATCTCTGCATTTATCACCATCTACATATGGTACAAGCTCGATAGTGAGCAAGTCATCAAGATAGTCATAATTAAAGTAAGTAAAACCTACATTTTTATCTAAACAATTTTCTCGGATGCGTTTACATATTGCTTTTTCTAATTTGTATCGTTTTGTTTCTGTATCTATAAAATCTGTTATCATATTATTCCTCCATGTGTCCTTTAAATAATTTACAAACTTTCGTCCCATCTTCAACAAATATTTTCCTTGCACATTGCATATTTATATCATTAAACTCGATACATAACTTACAGTTTTTATCATCATCATGATATAACTCTGGCAATGTACCATATTCGTAATCTCTGCAACCTCCAAGGTCTCCATTACGCATAAGAAAGCCAACATCCTCATCTGTTAATGCACACCAAGGACAAGTGGCTTCATAATTTTTTCGGGCACATAAACGTCTATAATAGTATTTGCAACCATTTGAACAATAATGATATGGATTTACTAAATCATCTTCATCTACCCAAAAATATCCTCCTGTATAATCTTTCTTAAGCTCATTACCATTAATAATATCCATTTGATAGAATGGTCTTGGAAGTTTTTCCATTTTATTTCCTCATATAATTTTTTAGTGTTCTTTTTGCAAGCCTATCTGCTCGCTTATTGTTTCTTCTATTTATTTGTTTGATTTGTACATTGTGGACGGAATTATATGTCCGATATACTTCATCAAGCAAATGTCTATTTTTTAATTGCTTTTTACCTTGCTTTTTAACTCTCTTATAGAAATCAGGCATTGATTTGTTCAGATTTACTACAGCACAATTGTCGCTATGGATAACAATTCTGCTTGTATCAAATCTTGAAAGCAATAAAGCTTGATAGATAGCAAATAATTCGCAATATTCGCTATCTAAATCTAGTTTTTCGAGAGTTCCACTGTATTCATTTTCTTCATCTACTACTGCCCATGAACCTTTGTGTTTTTGATGGCAACATGAACCATCTACGTAGATGTGTCGCTCCATATCAATCACCTTCTTTCATTTCTTTTATCAGTTTTACTTTAGTATCATTAAATGTTATTTCTTTGACTAATTTGTTGAAATCTTTTTGTTGTTCTTCTGTCATATCATGATAATGTTTTTCTCCGAATTCTTCTAACATTTCATCCATTTCGTTGTATTCGTGTATCATTGTAAAGAATCCGAGTTTCCAATGTTGTATGTCATCATCTAAGGAATTAAGAAAGTCAGCAAGATACCACATGTCATCGTCGTAGTATCTTCTGTCTGTTTTGGTGTCATCAATTACTGCATGTGGTGGGTCTTCTTTTGCTTTGAATCTATCACTCATAAATCACCAACTCCTATTTTTACTATCCAATCATATTTACATTGAAAATTATCACAACAGTAAGTGTTTGAAGTTGTGCTTTCATCTATATCACAATTTCCAAGAACCATATCTTGCCAAAGAAGTTTGGTATGAACGTCATTTGAAGTATAATGTTTACAATTTTCACAACATTTACCTTCCAATTTTTTATCTTTTTTAGTAATATATGCTTTACACATAGTACCCCAGTCTTTTTTTACATGACCAATAATGTCACAAAACATGAAATCTTCTTTATTAGATTCTTTTGCAAATTTACAAGTACCACAACATTGTTTAGTCATTATTTACCATCTCCTCTAATTTAGGCAAAGGACATTGCTTAAATAAATTTTCAATAGTAGCAAATTCATTTGTTTTCCTACACCCTGCGATTTTTAACAAATCATCATAAATACTAAAAATACATTCATGACAACTATCTACTGTTAATAATCTAGTTATTAAAACACCTCCTCAATATCTCTAAATTTATAACTACACATCAATCGAAATGGTAATCCATTTAAAGTGTCTTCAATATCAATATCTGGATACATATATCTATCTATAAAATTTTCTGCTTCTTCGATTGTGACATCACCTTTTTCTGTCATTTCACGTATCATATCAGCTTTTAATTTACCAAAGACTTCATTTAATTGATAAAATAAATCTTCATAAACTCTATTAACAAAATTGATATCTTTTGAACAAAAATCTGGAGATTCAAGTTTTTTTGCAACTATTTTCATATTATCCTATCCAAATATTAATTCTACCTGTGAATTTTCGGCACAATACTGTACGATATCTCTAAATTCGTACATTTTTTTGATAAACCAATCTGTTTTGTCACCATTTGCGACTGATTTTATTAATTCTTCGTCTATAAGCAAGCAAGGAAGCAATTTTTGACATTCTTGTGATGTGAGTTTGCCATCGCAATCGGAATGTTCAAGTATTATTGCTAAATCACCTACATTGTCAAGAGGTATTGGATTCATTAGTACATATTCACGATATAATGATTTATCGTAATGTGCTGCGAATAATCCTCTAATATGAGCGAAAGTAATATAGCCTGAATAATAATTCATTTTTTCATCATCTGAAAATATATCTAAACCCATTTTATCCCACCATTAAATCTCTTCTTGTATTATCGTAATCTATTTCAACATTTGCCAATGTTCTGATGTGTTCATCCATCATTTTGTAAGTTGTGTCCAAATCATACTCTTCAATGATGTAGCCATATCCTTTTTTCTTTTCTATTTTATCAAATTGTTTTTTTATTTTAGAGTAATCTTGTGATATCATCAAAATATAATTATCATCATAAAATCGATACGCACTGAGGATATAAAGTTTGTTACCCATATTATCCATAAACACCATTATTCAACCTCCATTTCTATTACACAATCTTCATCACGTAATGGACATTCATCACACTCCCATTCTGCACAATATGTACTGATGAAATATTTTAATTTCAAAACTTCTTTCTTTAGTTTTTTCATTTTATAATGTTGATTTGCGACTCTGTCCTCAAGATACATATTATCCTGCACTAAATCTTCGTTGTGACATTTTAAATCCACTATCTCTTCATATTGCTCATTTAATATTTCACAAACTTTTTTAAGATATTTAGTATTCTCTGTTACCATTAACCATTCATGATTTTCATCTTCTATGATATATTGCGTAGGATTCACTTGAAAGATTTTATATCGTTTAGTCACCAAACCACTTCCTCATCTTTTTAATTCCTCTTCTGTGAATTGTTCTTCAACATAATTAATTTCTTTCCAGATGATGTTATATTTACGAAGTAATGAATGTAATTCAATATCAAATTTCATAAATTGCATATTATCTCCTTTAAACTTTCCTAATATTTTAAAATCTTCAGTCATCTAATTCCACCTTCCTTTCAATACACCTATTACCTTATACACTCCACTGAATTTTGTTTTCTTTTTCCAATCAGAACATACTTCTATATAATCAGTAGCTGATTTTTGAATAATATTATGAAGAACACAATGTTCAACAGAATGATAAAAATCGCCCTGTAATTTAAAGTACTCACAGGAATAGCAAGTTTTTCCTTTTTCAATCATTCTAAATTCCTCCATAAACAAGAAAGAACTCCCCATACTCCAATATTAATCATAATTAATAACAGCACGATATATTCAATCATTCTTTTAACTCCTTTAAAAGATAATCTATAACATTCATTATATTACAATCTCTATTGCATTCTCTTATATTAGAATATGGGTTAATAAAACCAACATAATCTAATTTTTCAGTATCAACAATATCAAATAAATTATAACTCACATCTTTCCTTTTAAAGGGAATAAATCTCGGACAATCCTCATCAAAATCTCCTTTTTTAAATGGTTTTCCAGTCATTCCACATCACCTTAAAACATCATCATTATATTTTCCTAATGCTTTTAATTTCTGCTTTAACTCAAAATTTTCTTTTTCATACTTGTGAATATAGTCTGACAATTCGTTTGGGTCATTACACAATTCTGCAACTTCTTTTTCAATTTCAGAAATATCCACCATTCCTCTCCAAGCCAATTGTTGTAATTTTAAGGTTAATACACGATTTTCAATTCGTAAATGTCTATTAACCGCTTTTAATTCAATAGAATGCTCAACATCTTTCCTTGTAACCATCGATGTATAATACAATCGATTTAAGAGACATGGCACTTCCTCTAATGAATAATGTCTTTCAGTATATTCGTCTCTGATTGTTTCACCTGCTTTCGTATATCTTTCAGTCATCAGTTACTACCTCCTTTTCTATTTTTTGTTTTTGCATTTACATCATATATTGTAACTAATGTCATCAATTACCACTTCTTTTAGATTCATAGTCATCACAATCACCCCAATGTGCAAATACGGCTACCTTTTTTTTACAACAATGATATTGTGTAGAATATCCAGTACCCCCTATTTTATATCCATTTTTACAAGCATCACATAAACTAGTCATTTGTTACCACCTCATTTTCGGCTGCGAACACATGTTTTCAAGTTCTTTTACTGTTTTATAATCATGTTTGATTTTCCAAAAAGTAATTTTTTTATATTTCTGGCTTATCTTCATTCAGTATTTCCTCCATATCATCATATATTTTTTCTATTTCTCGGCATATTAGTATACCTTTAATACATAGTATTATCATTATGATACATAAACCTATCGATATGATTTCGAGAGTATAGAAGGTCGCATCATGACCTACAAATGCTCCTGTTGGTCTAAATATTGGTGGTACTATAACCATTGGTTTTGCCTCCTGTAAAGAAATCCTGCAAGCAAGAAAGCAAGCAAGATTGAAAGGACTGTGAGAGTTGGGGATAGGTTTGGTTTTGTTGTTTGGATTGGGGTGTGGAATAGGTAGTATGGGTGGGTTGTTATCGTCATTTTTACCACGTCCTTTTAAATTTATCACAACTGTGTTCATTTAAGCAACAATGCAAGCAATCATTTTTGCAAGTATATTGGATGTAGGACATCATTTGTTTATGTTTCTTGTCTAATTCATTGAGAGTTTGTATTACACCACCGATTGGATGCATTTTTTTGCCGTTATCAAATACTCGTATAGAATCTTTTGCTACTTGTTCATATGTAAATCGTTCTTTGTGCAAACACATTTTTATCACCGTAAGAAAGAAAGAAATTAATTTTTCTCTCTTTCGCTCCATATTTTTTCACCATATAAGTTTTCAAAATATTCAATTGCTTCTTTACTTTTTGGTACTAATCCATTCATATGATTTTTACCATCAGGTAATCTACTGTATACAATATAACTTGATTGATTGATGTCAAAAGCATTTTTAACTGCAATAGAAAAAGTTTGTGAATTATCTTTTCTAATTGTGGCTTCTAACATTTTTTCAGATATTTTATCGTAAACAAATTCTTGTACATCTTCAAGAATTAAATTATCATCTCCCATATCAATATATCTGCCGTGGTATGATACATCAAAATGTTGTTTTAAGAAATATTCTTCTGGGAATGTACACATATGAATTTTATGCATTTTTTCTTCATTTGTTTTTGGCGAAAATGATTTTGATTTTTTATTTAACTCTAATTCAATATATTTTTTAGTTGCTTGTTGAACTAACCATCGTTTGCAATCATCAGTAAATAATTCTGATTCTTTATGTCCACAGTCAATAAAAGATTTTATTGGAATAATTGGAATGATTCTTCTTGATACTCCTTCTCCTGCTATTGCATCATATATTTTTTTAGGGAATTTATTACCTACAAACCAGCATCTTGGTACAATTTCAGCAGGAATATTTATTGTGTCTTTATTTTTCTTTTCTACTGGTAAATTTGCACCAGTTGATATTGTTTTTAAGTGTTCTGGAAAACTATCTGTTGCATTTTGTATCTCATCCATAATGATACAATCTGCTTCTGCAAATGGTGATAATCCAAATTTAGCGTCATCTAATTTTTTTACTCCTTGTGTTTGAGTGTTATAGAAAATACTTGTTATTGCGTTAATAAATGTTGTTTTTCCTATCCCACCTATACTAATTAAAAAGATACTTTCTTGTCTTTGAGTGTATCCTTTATCATATAAGCAACATCCTATGTAAGCAAGCAAGTCATTTTTATCTTCTTCGGTGAAACATTGGTTGAATATATCTTCTAATGCTCCTCCATCTATTTCTTCATCAAGATAGAGTTCTGTTAATATTGTTCTTAGTGGTAGCAATGGAATTTTTGGTTCTAATTTAAGTGTTTGTTCTTTTGTGATATCAAAAAAGCAATTATTAAAGCCAACAAGTTCGGGGTTTTTATATCTAATTACATTTGTCCATTTAGGGACTTTTTCAAATATATCATCAATATTGAGAGTATATCCACCTTTTATTCCTTTTGGACTATTGAATGTGATTCCTTCATGAATATATTTTAAAATATGCATATTATTTTCTTTTGTAAATGGGATAAATTTACCATCTCCATCGCTATAAAAATATTCTCCAGTACCACCTTCAATACATAAGCCAATTTGTTTACTTAATTCATCTGCAAGTTTAGATAAAATTTCTTCATTTTTTAATGTATAAGTGAATATATTAGCTTTTAACTGTCCAACTGGTCTAATATTTACAGTTGTTTTATATATATTAAAAAATTCTGTAATAATTTCTGAAAATAAATTATTTTCATCTTTTGCTAAACCAGTTTCTGATACAAGATTTTCTTTATTTTTTATGATAATCTTCATCCATTTTTCGATGATAGCATTTTCTTTAGCTAATTTATCAATTTCTACCTCACAAGAGTTGATATCAATTTGTTGAAATCTTTTTTTTTGTTCTCTTGTCATTTTAAATTCTTCACCTAAACTTTCTAAAGTTTCTTTTTTATTTACCATCTCATTATAAAAATCAATATCATTTTGTAATTCATTTGTTTTGTTTTTAATTATTTTCATTCTATTTTTAAATTTGTTTTTTATCACATACTTGATATAAGCAGTGTTTTTATATTTTTTGGATAATTCATAAAAACGAGAGAAAACGATATGATTTTTATCAGGACAATCAATTTCTCTTGCTTTTGCTAATTCATTAAATTCTTGTTTTTTTAGTTCTTCGATATTTATCAAAATTTTGACCTCCTTAATATATTTTGATGATAATATATTTGACATTCTAATATATAAAAATTTACTTTTTGAAAAAAATTTTTTTAAAAAAAATTTTGTATTTTTATTTTTGTGATATAAAATGATAAAAAGTGTTACTATGTGGGACAGTATAGGATGGGACTTTTTTCTTTTACCTCCCCCTAAAAACTTTTAAAAAAATATATTTATATATAGGTGTAAGTAAAGTGAAAAGTACCTAAAATGTCAAAAATATGTTACACATGGTATGATAATAATTGATTTTTGTATTACTATATTGAAAAAAAGAAAAAAAGAAAGGTTGAAATTTTGTTATTCCAATTTATCAAATTCATAATTAAGAAAGCGAGTAACTTTTTTTTATGGAATTGTGTTGTGCTTTCTTGTTTATTTGTTTTATTTTTTGTGGTATTTAAGTTTTTTGGGTGGTATAACATTGTTATGAAAAGTAGGGATACTCTGTGATTTTGCGGAATGACATTTTTTTTTGTATGTAAGTAAGAAAGAAATAAAAAAAGTTCCCCTTGTTGTGGGGGGGGTATGGAGATGATATTATGATTTTGAAGGGAGCATTTGCTCCCTTTCTTGACTTTGTTTGAGTTTATAATGAGTTTTTTGGAGAGGGAAAAGGTTGTGAAAATGTTAAAAATATGGAAACCCTCTC
>Ga0310690_10000486_pt1 | contig 84592 bp, 48 predicted proteins | sample AusTroGonzalo_MG_2_FD_207661 | JGI IMG/M metagenome (GOLD analysis project Ga0310690, IMG submission 207661) | Bovine rumen microbial communities from tropical cattle in Woodstock, Queensland, Australia - Gonzalo_04 (v2) (version 2) | ecosystem: Host-associated > Mammals > Digestive system >...
TCGTGAACAATCTTATGCTGCAGGGGAAGAAGAGTATCGCGTATTCGATCTTTTATGATGCCATCGACATGGTGGGCGAGAAGATGAAAGATTCTGACAAGGCTCCTCTCGATATTTGGAAGAAGGCCCTCGAAAACGTGACCCCTCAGATCGAGGTCAAGTCCCGTCGTATCGGTGGTGCGAACTTCCAGGTGCCGACCGAGTTGCGTCCGGAACGGAAAGTCTCCGTCGCTATGAAGAACATGATCCAGTTCGCCCGCAAGCGTTCCGGTCACTCGATGGCAGAAAAACTTTGCGCCGAAATCGTCGCCGCGTTCAACAACGAGGGTGGTGCCTTCAAGCGCAAGGAAGACATGCACAGAATGGCAGAGGCCAACAAGGCATTTGCACACTTCCGTTTCTAAACAAAACTTACGTGCCCAGTGGCAAAGAGAGATCTTACATACACCCGTAACATCGGCATCATGGCCCATATCGATGCCGGCAAGACCACCACGTCCGAACGTATCCTGTACTACACCGGAAAGACCCACAAGATCGGTGAGGTCCACGAAGGTGCTGCGACGATGGACTGGATGGTCCAGGAACAGGAAAGGGGCATTACCATTACCTCGGCCGCGACGACGGCGTTCTGGCATTACAAGGGAGAGACCTTCCAGATCAACCTGATCGACACTCCCGGCCACGTCGACTTCACGGTGGAAGTGGAGCGTTCCCTGCGCGTCCTGGACGGCACGGTGGCGACTTTCTGCGCGGTCGGACGTGTCCAGCCCCAGAGCGAGACCGTCTGGCGTCAGGCCGACAAATACGGCGTGCCCAAGATCGCCTATGTGAACAAGATGGACCGGGTCGGTGCCGACTTCCTCGCCTGCGTCGAGGAAATCAAGCTCAAGCTCGGTGCCACCGCCGTTCCCGTCTGTCTCCCGATCGGAGCCGAGGACAAGTTCGAAGGCATCATCGACCTCATCGACATGAAGGCCATCTTCTACGATTCTTCCGAGGAGCTGGTCAACTACAAGGAAGGCGAAATCCCCGCCGACCTCAAGGGCGAGGCCGCCCGCTGGAGGGACATCCTCCTGGAGGCCGCCGCCGAGTGCGATGAGAACCTGATGGAGAAGTACTTCGAGGATCCCGATTCCCTGACCCGCGACGAGATCATTGCCGCCATCCGCAAGGGTACGATCTCCATGCAGATCGTCCCGGCGTGCTGCGGTTCCTCGTTCAAGAACAAGGGCGTCCAGTTCCTGCTGGACAACGTGATCCGTTACCTGCCTTCCCCGCTCGACAAGGGAGCCGTCAAGGGAACGCACCCCCGGACTGGGGACGAGATCGTCCGCAAACCTTCCGCCGAGGAACCCTTCTCGGCCCTCGTCTTCAAGATTGCCACCGACCCGTTCGTGGGCCGTCTGGCTTTCCTCAGGGCGTATTCCGGACACCTCGACGCCGGTTCCTACGTGTACAACACCCGTACTGGCAAGAAGGAAAGGGTGGCCCGCCTGTACCAGATGCACTCCAACCACCAGAACCCGATCGAGTTCGTGGAGGCCGGTGACATCTGCGCGGCCGTGGGCTTCAAGGATCTCCGCACCGGTGATACCATCTGTGTCGAAGACCACCCCATCACCCTCGAGTCCATGGAATTCCCGGATCCGGTGATCGGCATCGCCGTGGAGCCGAAGACCCAGAAGGACCTGGACAAGCTCGGCATCGCCCTTGGCAAGCTCGCCGAGGAGGACCCGACCTTCACGGTCAAGTCCGACGTCGAGACCGGCCAGACCGTGATCAGCGGTATGGGTGAGCTCCACCTCGATATCATCGTGGACCGTCTCCGTCGCGAATTCGGTGTGGACATCAACCAGGGTGCCCCGCAGGTCAACTACAAGGAAAGCATCACTTCCAGCTTCGAGCTGCGTGAGGTTTTCAAGAAGCAGACCGGCGGTCGCGGCAAGTTCGCAGACATCATTGTCAAGATTTCTCCGGCCGACGAAGGCGTTACGGGCCTTCAGTTCATCAATTCGGTCAAGGGTGGCAACGTCCCCAAGGAATTCGTACCGAGCGTCGAGAAGGGCTTCCAGTCCGCGATGCTGAACGGCGTCCTCGCCGGTTACGAGGTACCTTCCCTGAAGGTCGAGCTCCTGGACGGCAGCTACCACCCGGTGGACTCCGACCAGCTCTCCTTCGAGCTGGCGGCCCGGATGGCCTTCCGCCATGCCTGCCCCAAGTGCCACCCGGTGCTCCTCGAGCCCATCATGTCCCTTGAGGTCGTGACTCCCGAGGATTACATGGGCGACATCGTCGGCGACCTGAACCGCCGGCGCGGCCAGATTGTGGCGATGGACTCCACCGCCAATGGCGCACGCATCGTCAAGGCGTATGTTCCGCTCTCCGAGCAGTTCGGTTATGTCACCGTCCTCCGCACCCTTTCTTCGGGCCGCGCGACCAGTACGATGACGTTCGACCACTACGATGAGGTCCCGGCCAGCCTGGCCAAGACCATCGTCGAGAAGAGCGGCTACAGGCCTATGGACGAAGAGTAATGAACAAAACAAAAAGTTTATAGAAATGAGCCAGAAAATCAGAATCAAACTCAAGTCGTACGACCACATGCTCGTGGACAAGTCCGCCAGCAAGATCGTCGATACAGTGAAGGCTACCGGTGCAAAGGTCAATGGTCCCATTCCGCTCCCTACCCACAAGAAGATCTTCACTGTGAACCGCTCGACCTTCGTCAACAAGAAGTCCCGCGAGCAGTTTGAACTCGACTCCTATGTTCGTCTTCTGGACATCGACGATTCCAACGCGAAGACCGTCGATGCGCTCATGAAGCTCGAGCTGCCCTCCGGTGTCGAGGTCGAGATCAAGGTCTGAGGTCGTTAACGAACCTTCAGCGAAATACCCCCGCCGTACGCGTTACGGCGGGGGTTCTTTTTGCTTTTTTACCATAAGATGCGTATCTTTATCGGAAAACTGCTATTCTTATGAAAAAGATCCTTTTCGGCGTTCTGTCCGGCCTCGTCCTCCTCGGGGCCGTGCTTGCGTGCAACCGGCTGGCGGGTTCCAAGGCCCTGCCCCGTCCGGAAGGCCCGTGTGACATCTATGAGAGGGGCGGCGCACCCTGCGTGGCGGCCCACAGTACTACCCGCGCGCTCTATGCCACCTACGACGGCCCCCTGTACCAGGTGATGCGCGCCTCTGATGGCAAAACGCTGGATATCGGCGTGGTGAAGGCCACGGCGGAGGATCCGGGCGGCTATGCCGATGCTGCGGCACAGGACGCTTTCTGCAAGGATACTTACTGCTGGGTAACGGTTCTGTACGATCAGTCCGGGAAGGGCAACCATTTGTATCAGGCCCCGCGCGGCGGCTTCAGCGGCCCTGCGATGGGTGGTTACAACAATGTTCCCGTGGCCGATTGGGCGCCGGTGAGCGTCATGGGCCACAAGGTCTATGGCATCTTTATCGCCCCGGGCATGGGCCTGCGCCTCAATGACCCGACCGGCACGGCCGTGGACGACCAGGCCGAGGGCCAGTACTGGGTGATCAGCGGCCACCACTACAACTCGGGCTGCTGCTTCGACTACGGCAATGCCGAGACCGACAGCCGCGACGACGGCGACGGCACCATGGAGACCACCTATTTCGGCAACCAGCCGGCGTGGTACCACGGCGAGGCCCCGGGTCCCTGGATCATGACGGACCAGGAAAACAACCTCGTCGGCTGCGTCAATGACGATCCGGAGGACAAGTTCTGCGAGGGCCTTGAGACCATCACCTGGCGCTTTGTCACCGCGACCGCCGACGGTGAGCCGCACCATTGGCGCTCGATGGGCGGAAACGCCCAGGAAGGTCCCCTGAAGGTCTATTACGACGGCGGCCGTATCCGCAACGAACGGAACAGCTATGATCCCATGCGCAAGCAGGGCGCCATCCTGCTGGGCAACGGCGGCGATAACTCCAACGGCTCCTCCGGCACCTTCTACGAGGCCGCGATGACCGCTGCCGGTACCTTCCCGACCGAGGCGCTGAACCAGGAGATTCAGGCCAATGTCGTGGCTGCCCGCTACCGCGTGGCCGCCGTGGAGGTGTTCCCCTCGCTGAACGAAGGACGCCCCTCCAACGTGCAGACCTTCGTGCCCGGCACGAAAGCGACGACGGTCGTCCGTTTCGTGAACAATACCGACGAGGCGGTGGAAGGACTCCAGCTTTCGCTGAACGTTCCGAAGGGATGGAAGGTTTCCGGGGCACAGCCGGTGTCCTACGCGGTCGAGCCCGGTCAGACGGTGGTCGCGGAGTTTGACGTGACGCCCGGCCCGGCCTCCTTCAACGGGGATCTCGAGGCCGAGGCCCGCTGGGGCTCCGTCCGGGAGACCGGCCGGCTCAAGGTCCGCAGCACCGCGCCCGTGAAGATCAATGAATTCAGCGTCACCGACGGCTTTATTGAATTATACAACGCGTCCGGGTCTCCGGTCGACCTGTCCGGCTGGACCGTCCGTCACCATGCGGCCAACATCCCCGCTTTCTCGGACATCCGCATCCCTTCCGGAACGAAGCTCGCTCCGAATGCATACTATCTGCTCGGAATGGCAGGCTCCGGCCTGGCCGTGGACGCTGCCAAGGGCGACAACATCATCTATGTCCGGAGCGTAGAGGGCATTCAGCCCGGGGACGAGATCCTGGTCGGCAGCGAGAAGCGCACTGTGAAGGCGGTGAACGCCCCGCAGCCGCAGCCCGCTCCGATGGGCATGGCCGCGTTCCGTCGTGGCTTCCAGCCTGCTGGCAGCCCGACTACCGTCTGGCAGCCCCTCCCGGGCGGCCACGGCATTGAGATTCCGGTGGGATCGACCAATATTCCCGTCACGTCTGCGGCGCATTTCGCCGTGGGCCAGAAAATGGCCATCGGTTACGGCACCGAGCGTCCGGCGGTTTCCCGCTCGCTGGAGAAGTATGAGGTCGTGACCGTGACGGAGGTCGGCAAGGCCGGTACGCAGGGATATCTGTCGATGGATGCGAAGCCGGGGGACACCAACATCAAGGTCTCCTCGGTGGAGAACATCTCCGTGGGCGACAAGATCCGCCTGGACATCGCCAGCGAGGGTCACGGTATTGAAACCGTGACGGTTACGAAGGTGGGAACAGCCTCTGCGCGGAACACCCTGAACGGGCCGCTGGGTCCGGACGAGGATCCTGGAACGGGCTTGGACATTGCCGAACCGCTGAAATTCGCCCATGCCTCCAACATGCCGTACAGCGTGAACGGTACGGGTATCAGCTTCGAGCCCGCCACGAAATATCCGCACTACAGCAATGAGCCGGTGCTGGCCCTGTGCTTCTCCGTCGAACTGGACCAGCCCCTGGTTGCGGCCCATCCGGTGGATGAGGCGGTGATCGCCGGTACGGGCGGCTATCGCGGCGCCGTGCCTGCCGACCAGGTCTTCGGTGGTCCGGCCCTCAGTGCTGGCGGCGGTAACATCACCCTGCGCGACGCGAAGGGGAACGTGGCTGATGCCGTCAACTACGGCCTCGTGACCGATCCTTGGCTCGGGGAGGGCTATCAGGCCGATTCCGGTCTGGAAGAGCCCGGCAACTTCGCTCCGACGCCGGCTGCGGCCCGCCGTTTCGGCTTCGGCTTCAGCGCCGGCCCGCAGCCGCAGGCGGCTGCCGTCAGTTCCGGCCGCTTCCCGGACGGCCTGGATGCCGATGACAACAAGACCGATTTCCGGATCCAGCAGGCGCTGAACCTGGCGATGCCCGCCGGTCCCGGTGCGACGAACCTCAAGGTTTCCTCCGTGGAGGGCCTCGTGGAAGGTGGTCCGATCGTCGTTGGAAATGCGGAGGTGTTGACGATTGCCAAGATCGGTACGCCCGGTGCTACCGTCCTGCAGACGGCGGCCAGTGCGGGGACGAAGGTCCTCGCCGTGGCATCGGCGTCGAATTTCATCGTGGGCCAGGACGTGCTGGTGGGGAATGAAAGCGCGACCGTCGCGGAAGTGATCGTTCCGCGCGGCTGGTGGCTTCCCCGCGAGCAGCAGGTCCATAAGCTGGTGCTGGAAACCCCTCTGCGCAAGGCACATAGTGCTTCCGAAACGGTGGTGGGCACGGGCGTGACGCTGTCCGCCCCGCTCCAGGCCGCTTATGCGGCCGGCGCGGCCGTCGCCTCGGAACGCCCGACGCCCGGCGCTGCGAACCGGTATTAAACCAGTTCCTTCCGTTGCGTCGTTTCAAGACCCTGTTGCTGCTGCTTTGCGCAGCCTGCCTGGCGTTGGCCGGATGGATGGTGTACCACGCCCTGTCCGGCGCGCCGATGGCGGGCTGCGGCGTAGGCGGCGGGTGCGGCAGCGTAATGGGCAGCCGCTGGGCTTGGTTCCTGGGCGGCGTACCGGTGAGCCTGCCCGCAGCGGCGGTATATGCGCTGCTGGGCATTTGCGTTCTTTTCCTGGGGGATTCTTCGCTGGACCGGCTGCTGTGGCGCCTGATGCCGCTACTCGGCGGTTGCATCGTGGGCGCGGCCCTGTGGTTCCTTTGGCTACAGGCAGGCGTGCTGCATGCGTTCTGTTTCTATTGCACGCTATTGCACCTGCTCGGCTGCGTGACAGCCGGCCTGGTGTTCGTCTTCGCCCGGCGTCAAGGCTTCCGGCCGGTCGGACCGTTCGTGGCCGGGCTTGCCTTGGCAGCTCTCTTCGCATTTGTCCAGTCGCGTACGCTGCCCGACAGCATCTATGACGCCGGTCGCACAGACGCGCCGCTCCCGGCCTTCGAAGAAGGTGAAGTGCCTGTTCTGGGGGAGGGAGAGAAGACATTGACCCTGCTCTTTGACTTCCAGTGCAGCCACTGCCGCAGGCTGCATGCGCAGCTCCCGGAGCTGCTCGCACTGGCGGAGGGGCAATACCGCATTTTCCTGTGCCCCGTCCCGCTGAGCAGCGCCTGCAACCCGTATATCCCCTCTTCGGGCATCGACCGCTTTGCCGGCTCCTGCGCGCTCACGCGCCTCGCCCTCGCCGTCTGGTTTGCCCGCCCGGACGCCTATGCGCCCTTCTGGGACTGTCTGCTCGGAGGCGAGGATCCCACGGCCCTGCCCGTCAGCCCCGCCGAAGCGGAGGCTCGCGCTCGTGAACTGCTCGGCGACACCTTTGAAGGGGCGATGGCGGACCCGCGCATCGACACATATCTGCGCAAGGTGGAAGAACTCTTCGGCCGCACCACCTCCTCCGAAACCAGCGGCATCCCCCGCTTCATCGCCGACTCCCGCTGGCTCGTCCCTGAAGCCGCAACGCCCGAGGCGCTGCTAAGCCTCCTGCGGGAAGCACTATGATGAAGGGGGTTAGCACGCGTGCTTTCGTATGTGCCTGTAAACTAGCAGATTGCAAAACGGGTCGTGCTAACCCCTCCTCGAAATCCGGCCGCACCTCCTCCTCTGAAACCAGCGGCATCCCCCGCTTCATCGCCGACTCCGGCTGGCTCGTCCCTGAAGCCGCATCGCCCAAGGTGCTGCTAAGCCTCCTGCAGGAAGCACTGTGATGAAGGGGGTTAGCACGCATGATTTCGCATGTGCTTGTAAACCAGCTTGTTGCAAAACGGGTCGTGCTAACCCTACCTCAAAATCGAAGGGGTCAGCACGCCGCCGTGCTGACCCCTCCCAAGAACGGACCGGGTCAGCACGCGTGCTTTCGTATGTGCTTGTAAACCAGTTTGTTGTAAACTTTGGCGTGATAACCCCACCTCAAAACGAGGGGGTCAGCACACCGCCGTGCTGACCCCTCCCAAGAACGGACCGGGTCAGCACGCATACTTTCGTATGTGCCTGTAAAACAGATCGTTGCAAACCGGTCCGTGCTAACCCCACCTCATAAATGAGGGGTCAGCACACTGCCGTGCTGACCTCTCCCAAAAACGGACCGGGTCAGCACGCAGGTTTTCGTATGTGCCTGTAAACTAGCAGATTGCAAATCAGGTCGTGCTAACCCCTCCTCGAAATCCGGTCGCACCTCCTCCTCTGAAACCAGCGGCATCCCCCGCTTCATCGCCGACTCCCGCTGGCTCGTCCCTGAGGCCGCAACGCCCGAGGCGCTGCTAAGCCTCCTGCGGGAAGCACTGTGATACAGGGGGTTAGCACGTAAGTTTTCGTATGTGCCTGTAAACCAGTCTGTTGTAAGCCTTGGCGTGATAACCCCACCTCAAAAACGAGGGGGTCAGCACGCCACCGTGCTGACCCCTCCTAAAACCGGACCGGGTTAGCACGCAGGTTTTCGTATGTGCTTGTAAACCAGCTTGTTGCAAACCGGGCCGTGCTAACCCCACCTCAAAATCGAAGGGGTCAGCACACCGCTGTGCTGACCCCTCCCAAAAATGGACCGGGTCAGCACGCAGGTTTTCGTATGTGCTTGTAAACCAGTAGATTGCAATCCGGGTCGTGCTAACCCCACCTCAAAATCGAAGGGGTCAGCACACTACCGTGCTAACCCCTCCTAAAACCGGACCGGGTCAGCACGCATACTTTCGTATGTGCCTGTAAACTAGCAGATTGCAAAACGTGTCGTGCTAACCCCACCTCAAAATCGAGGGGGTCAGCACGCTGCCGTGCTGACCCCCTCTAAAAACGGACCGGGTCAGCACGCAGGTTTTCGTATGTGCCTGTAAACTAGCAGATTGCAAAACGGGCCGTGCTAACCCCACCTCGAAATCGAAGAGGTCAGCACGCTGCCGTGCTGACCCCTCTTTCGTGGCCCCTGGGGGACTTGAACCCACGACCCACGGATTATGAGTCCGCTGCTCTAACCAACTGAGCTAAGGGGCCGGCCGCCGGGCCAGGTGCCCGGTTTGACGGTGCAAAAATAGCAAACTTTCGGCAAAGGAGCAAACGGACATTTTCAACGAAAAACCTTGGCCGGACACGTTTTTCTTCGTAACTTGCTGCATTAACGGACTTGTATGGACAGATTCAACCTCGTGCGGGAGTCCTTCATGAAGAAGGCGCGGCCCGTGGACATGCCCGATGGGCGTCCCTCCGAGTACTTCGGCGAACTGGTGTTCGACCGGAAGAAGATGGAGAAGTATCTGGATGTTAAAACGTTGAAGGCGCTCGTTGCCTGCATCGAAGGCGGCATGCCGCTCGACCGCGAGACGGCGGACGGCGTGGCGGCCGGGATGAAGGCCTGGGCCCTGGAGAACCACGTCACCCACGTCACGCACTGGTTCCAGCCCCTGACCGAAGGCACGGCGGAGAAGCATGACTCCCTCATCGACTATGACGGAAAGGGCGGCGTAATCGAGACTTTCGACGGAAAGATGCTCGCCCAGCAGGAGCCGGACGCCTCGTCCTTCCCCAGCGGCGGCCTCCGGGCAACCTTCGAAGCCCGCGGTTACACGGCCTGGGACCCGACGTCCCCTGTGTTCATCCAGGACGACACCCTTTGCATCCCGACGGTGTTCATTTCCTACACCGGCGAGGCCCTGGACTACAAGACCCCGCTCAAGAAGGCACTGAAGGCCGTTACGGACGCAGCGCTGCCCATCTGCCGCCTGTTCGATCCGGAGGTGAAGAAAGTCTATTCCTACCTGGGCTGGGAGCAGGAATATTTCCTGGTGGATGAAGGATTATACGCCGCCCGCACGGACCTGATGATCACCGGCCGCACCCTCTTCGGCCACAATTCCTCCAAGGACCAGCAGCTGGACGACCATTATTTCGGAGCCATTCCGTCCCGGGTCGCCGCCTTCATGCGCGACCTGGAAATCGCCGGCCACAAGCTGGGCATCCCCATCAAGACACGGCATAACGAGGTGGCTCCCAACCAGTTCGAACTCGCCCCCATCTACGGTGAGACGAACCTCGCGAACGACCAGAACCAATTGCTGATGAACCTGATGCACGCCATCGCGCGCAAGCACGGGTTTGTGGTGCTGCTGCACGAGAAGCCCTTCGACGGGGTGAACGGATCGGGTAAGCACAACAACTGGTCACTGGGCACGGACACCGGGACCCCGCTCCTCGCCCCCGGCAAGGACGCCATGGGCAACCTCCAGTTCATCACTTTCTTTGTCAATGTCCTCAAGGCCGTGCAGCGGCATAACGCCCTCCTGAAAGCCACCATCGCCAGCGCGACCAACGCCCACCGCCTGGGCGCCAACGAGGCCCCGCCGGCCATCGTTTCCGCCTTCCTGGGCCGGACGATGACCGAGGTGCTCCGGAAGCTGCTCGAAGTGCCTTCCGACACCCCCATCGAAATCGCCGGCAAGAAGGGCAAGCGGATGGGCCTTGTGGAAATCCCCGAAATCTTCGTGGACAACACCGACCGCAACCGTACCTCACCCTTCGCCTTCACCGGTAACCGCTTCGAGTTCCGCGCCGTGGGTTCCAGCGCGAACTGCGCCGGTGCAATGACTACCCTCAACGCCGCCGTCGCCGAGCAACTGCTTGATTTCAAGGCGGCTGTCGATGTGGAACTGGCCACGGGGAAGAGCCTGCAGGTGGCCGTGATGGACACCATCAAGCCCATCATCGCCTCCATCATCGACACCGTCTGTTTCGATGGCAACGGCTATACGGACGAATGGAAGGCCGAGGCCGCCCGCCGCGGGCTGGACACCGAGTCCAACGTCCCGGAGATGTTCAACGCCTTCCTGAAGCCCGAGTCCGTGGAAATGTTCACCCGCACCGGCGTCTATACCCGGAAGGAACTGGAGGCCCGCAACGAGGTCAAGTGGGAGATCTATGCCAAGAAGCTCCAGATCGAAGCCCGCGTGATGGTGCGCATGGCCCTCAACCACATCATCCCCGCCGCCGTGGCTTACAAGTCCGCGCTCCTCAAGGAAGTGTCTCTGTATGACAAGGTTTATGACGATACCGACGGCTGCGCCACCGAGCTCGCCATCCTCGATGACATCACCCGCTACGTAGAGGAAGTCCGCCAGCGCGCCCGCGCCGTCGAAGACGCGCGCGTCGGGGCAGAAGCCCTGGAGGACGCCTACTCCCGCGCCCGTGCCTTCTCCGACATCGCGAACATGCTCTTCGCCCTCCGCAAACCCATCGACGCGCTCGAAGAGGTCGTGGACGACAAGCTCTGGCCGCTCCCGAAGTACCGCGAACTGCTGTTTATCTCGTAATTACGGGTTCAAGTCCCCCAGGGACCACGAAAAAAGACAACCGGCTGGTTGTCTTTTTTTTCGTAATAGGGTAAGTTAGAACAATCCCTTGACCAGGAACCACACGATGGGTACCAGGAGCGAGGGAATGTAATTCAAGGTCTTGCAGTCCTTGATTTCCAGGATGGAGAGGCCGGAGGCGATGATGAGGACCCCGCCCACGATGGCGAGTTCGTTCACCAGGGTGCCCTGGAAAATGGGGCTGGAGGAGGCGAGGGTGGCGGCCAGGTAGATGGACCCCTGCCAGCAGAACAGGATGGGGGCCGCCAGGATCATGCCGAATCCGTAAGTGGTCGCGAATACGGTCGATGTCACCAAATCCAGCGTGGAGTTCGTGAACAGGAAGGTGTTGTCTCCCTGCAGGGCGCTCAGGACCGGGCCCACGATGGAGAAGGTGCCGATGCAGTAGAGCAGGCAGGCCGAGATGAGGCCCTTCGCAAAGTCGTTTCCGCGCTTCTTCGAGAGGAGGCGGTTCACCCGGCCGTCGAGGTCCAGGGCGGTGCCGATGAGGCCGCCGATGGCAAGCGACAGGATGAACAGCACGGGGAACTCGCTCTTGGGCATATTCTGTACGAAGGAGTTGGCGCCCAGGGCGAGGGATGCGAGGCCCATCGCGCTGAAAAGCGTTTTCGTGTACTTCTCCCCGAGCCCCTTCTTGAAAAGGGTCCCGATGAGCGTTCCGGCCACGATGCAGGCCGTATTGACGATGGTTCCGAGCATATCCTTGCAAAAGTACGAAGAAATCTCTGTCCCCGCAATCCCGTGAACGGGGTAAATGATGCTATCTGCCTGAAAACCAGGTTTCCCCCGTCGAATGGAAGCGCCCCCTCCTACTTCCTCACCACCTCGTACTTGTCGATGCCGATGGCGTGCAGGTCGTGGATAAGGTCGGTGGAAACGGTGACCTGGAATTTGTTCGACTTGAATTGGATCCGGTAGCGGGTCTGGGGGTCGAAGAGGGTCATCTCCAACGGAATGTTTCCCTTGTGCTGCTTGACCACCTTGACGAGCCCTTCGCGGAAGGCGGGGGTGAGGATCGGGGTTTCCAGGTCCACGACAAAACTCTTGAGCAGCTCGTCCGAGACGTTGCCCAGCATCGTCACTTTCTTCACCTTGAAGGTGTAGGGCGAGGTCTTGCCCTGCGCCCGCTCCTCGGGCTTGAGGAAGAATTTCTCCTCGATGACACCTTCGAGGAACAGCGCCTCGTGCGGCACCATATACTTGAAGAAAGCCTCGTGGTCCCGGCCGAAGAGGGCCAGTTCGAAGCTGCCGGAGTAGTCTTCCAGCATGGTCTTGGAGTAGGGCTTGCCCTGTTTGGTCAGGAGCTGCTTGAAATCGGTCACCAGGCCGGCGACGCACACCTTCGCGGGCTTTTTCGCGTTCTCGCATTCGGAGACGAGGTTCGCCAGGGAGGCCATCTCGCAGGTCGTGAAGTTCTTGATCTCGAAGTCGTAGCGGTCCAGCGGATGGGACGACAGGTACATACCCACCAGCTCCTTCTCCCGCTGCAGCTGCTCCAGGACGTTCACTTCACCCACCATCTCCGGCACGACGGGCCGTTCCGGCTTCATTTCCTCGATGTCACCGAACAGGGAGGCCGCCGCATCGACGGTGTCGTTGCGGTACAGTTCCCCGTAGCGGACCACCTCGTCGATGAACGGCTGCCCGCTCCGGCCCGGCAGTTCGAACTGGCGGCGTTGGATACCGAAGCCGTCGAAGGCCCCGGCGTAGAGCAGTGTCTCGAACGCCTTGCGGTTCACCGTCCCGGCCATTCGCTCCACGAAATCGTAAATATCTGAGAACAAGCCGTTTTCTTCCCGCTCCTTGAGGATGGCGTCCACGATGTTGCCGCCGAAGCCCTTCATCCCGCTGAGGGCGAAACGCACGTTGCCCTCCTTGTTCACGGTAAAGTGCGCCGCGCTCTCGTTCACGTCCGGATTCAGGATCTTGATCCCGTGGCCCCGGCAGTCGTCCATGATCTTCTTGATTTCCTCCATGCTCTTGGCGCTCGTCAGGCAGGCGGCGAAGAATTCGGACGGGTAGTGGCACTTGAGCCAGCCGGTCTGGTAGCTCACCCAGGCGTAGCAGGTGGCGTGGGACTTGTTGAAGGCGTACTGGGCGAACTTCTCCCAGTCCTTCCAGATTTTGTCCAGCACCTTCTCCGGGTGGCCGTTGGCCATGCCGCCGCTCATGAACTTGTCCTTCAGGGAGTTCAGGATGTCGATCTGCTTCTTGCCCATGGCCTTGCGGAGCTTGTCCGCCTCGCCCTTGGTGAAGCCGGCGAGCTTCTGGGACAGGAGCATCACCTGCTCCTGATAGACGGTCACGCCGTAGGTGTCGTTCAGGTACTCCTCCATCTCGGGGAGGTCGTACTCGATGGCCTCCAGGCCCCATTTCCGGTTGACGAAGTTCGGGATGTAATCCATCGGCCCGGGCCGATAGAGGGCGTTCATCGCGATCAGGTCTTCGAAACGGGTCGGACGGAGCTTTTGCAGCCAGGTCTGCATGCCCTCGGATTCGAACTGGAACACGCTCACGGTGTCGCCGCGGCCGTAGAGTTCGTAGGTGGGCTGGTCGTCGATGGGGATGGCTTCGATGTCAATGTCCTCTCCCGAGCGTTCCTTGATGAGGTCCAGGCAGTTATGGATGATGGACAGGGTGATCAGGCCCAGGAAGTCCATCTTGAGCATGCCCACGTCCTCGATATAGTGGCCGTCGTACTGCGAGGTGCGCACGTCCTCGCCCGTTTCCTTGTCCTTGGACAGGCACAGGGGCAGGAAGCTCGTGAGGTCCCCGCGGCCGATGATGGTCGCGCAGGCGTGGACCCCCACCTGGCGGACGGTGCCCTCCAGGGCCTGGGCGTACTTCAGCACCTCCTTGTTCAGTTCGGAACCGTTCTTGAGTTCCTCGATGAATTCCGGCACCAGGCGGTAGCAATTCTTGAGGGTGATCTTGACATCGACATCCTCCATACCGCGCTGGAAGGTCTTCTTGACGAGGATCTTCTGGCCCTCGTGCTCCGGATCGTCCACCTCGACCTCCTTTTCCACCATCTTGAAGCCGGGCTTCAGCTCGTCCAGCTTGGGGTTGAAGGGGTATTCCTTCTCCTTCTTCTCGCTCAGACGGTCCGGGACCATCTTCGTGAGGCGGTTGGATTCGTCGATGGAGACGTGGCTGATGCGGGCGACGTCCTTGATGGAGCTCTTCGCGGCCATCGTGCCGTAGGTGATGACGCGGGCCACGTGGTCGGCCCCGTATTTCTGCTCGACGTAGCTGTGGGCCTTGGTCAGGTCTTCGAAGTCCACGTCGATATCCGGCATGGAGATACGGTCCGGATTCAGGAAACGCTCGAACAGGAGCTGGTATCGGATCGGGTCCAGGTTGGTGATTTTCAAGCAGTAGGCGACGACGGAGCCCGCCGCGGAGCCACGCCCCGGGCCCACCATGGACCCCATCGCGCGGGAGGCGGCGATATAGTCCTGGACAATCAGGAAGTAGTCCGGGAAGCCCATACGGGAGATGGTCTTGAGTTCGAAGTCGATGCGCTCCTTCTGGACGTCGTTCAGTTCCTCTCCATACCGCTCGTGCGCACCGAGGTAGGTCAGGTGGCACAGGTACGCGACCGAGTGGCAGAAGCCGTCGCCGCGGTAGTTGCCCTTCTTGTCGCAACGGCCCGCGTCGATGACCGCCTTGTATTTCTCCATCTGCGTGTCGATGTCCTTCATGAACTCCGGGTCGATCTCGTACACGGGCAGGATGGGGTCGCAGTCGATGGTGTAGGACTCCACCTTGTCCAGCACCTCCAGCGTGTTGGCCAGGGCTTCCGGATGGTCCGGGAAGAGGGCCAGCATCTCCTCCTCGCTCTTGAGGAACTCCTGCTGGGTATAGCGCAGGCGGTCGGGATCGTCGATGAAGGAATTGGTGGTCAGGCAGATGAGCCGGTCGTGGACCGGTCCGTCCTCGCGGCGTACGAAGTGCACGTCGTTCGTCGCGACCACCTTCACGTGATGCTTTTCCGCCAGTTCGAAGATGACCTGGTTGTAGGCCATCTGGTTGTCATAGACCTCCCGCGAGAGGCCCGGCACCTCCGTCTTGTGGAGCATCACCTCCAGGTAGTAGTCCTCTCCGAACACGCGTTTGTGCCACTCGATCACCTCGTCCACCTTCTGCATGTCGCCGGCCAGGATGGCGCGGGGCACCTCGCCCGCCATGCAGGCGGAGCTGCAGATGAGCCCTTCGTGGTACTGTTCCAGCACCTCGTGGCTGATACGGGGACGGTAGTACATGCCCTCGATATGGGCCGTGGACACGATCTTCACCAGGTTCTTGTAGCCTTCGTAGTTCTTCGCCAGCAGGATCAGGTGGTAGTACCCCTTTTCCTTCACGCGGTGATCCCCCTTGGACACATAGACCTCGCAGCCGATGATGGGTTTCACCGACGGGTGCTTCTTCGCGTACTTGAAGAACTCCTTCACCCCGTACATGTTGCCGTGGTCCGTGATGGCGAGGCCGGGCATCCCCAGCTCCTCGGCGCGGCTGAACAGGTTGTCGATGGACGACTGGCCGTCCAGGATGGAGTATTGCGTATGTACGTGCAGATGGACGAAGGACATGGCGCTATCGGTTAGGAAAACAAAGATAGCACGACTTCCCGAATTCTCCGAAAAAAGTTATCAACAACTGCGAGAGGCGGCCCCCGGAGTGTACAGAAATGAACATCTCGCAATTCTATAAACGGCTGATACACAGATGTTTTAAAGAGCACCTGCGAGAGAAAGACGGGGCCTCGTGTCATTGATTTCCCGCCTTCCGGAGGCTAACTTTGCAGCAAGTCAAACCCTCAAAACCGAAGCGTTATGGAAACCAAGAAAAGCACCCGCGCCAGCCTCGAAAACAAGCGGCTGATCTTTGCCGAAACCGGCCTCATCCTGGCCCTTCTGGCCGTCTATGCCGGATTGGAGACCTCCACGCGGGCCCAGGGGACCGCGTACCTCCCCAATAACACCCTGGACATCTGCGATATAGAAGTCATCCCGATCGTCCTCAACACCCCGCCGCCGGCCCCGGAGGTTCCCGCGCTTCCGCAGCTCTCCGACGAAATCGAGATCGTAGAAGACGACGTGCAGGTGGACCTCGACTTCCAGAGCCTGGACGACACCGACATTCCCGTGGACATCCGCGACTACCAGCACCAGGACGTGGTGGAGGAAGAAGTGGAGGAGGAGGTCATCTTCTTTTTCAATGTCGAGCAGAAGCCGACCTTCAACGGCGGCGATGCGAACGAGTTCTCGAAATGGGTGAATTCCCGGCTCGTCTATCCCGAGCTGGCAAAGGACAACGGCATCGAAGGCCGCGTCACCCTCCAGTTCACCATCGACACCGATGGGTGTGTCCGGGACGTGAAAGTCCTCGGTTCGCCGGACGAGTCCCTCTCCCGCGAGGCCGTGCGGGTGGTCTCCTCCTCCCCGAAATGGGAGCCCGGCCGTCAGCGCGACCGCGCCGTCAAGGTCTCCTACACCTTCCCGGTGATCTACCGGCTGCGGTAACGGAGTAGCTGTGCAGGGTTTCTTATTCCTCCAAAATCCCCCCTTTTTGGCCATTTGCGAGAAAGTGCGAGAAGTTGTTTTTCGCAAGATGTTGATAATCAAGGTGTTTTAAAACGGGTTTGCGAGAAGGTTTTTCGCGGTTTATTTGCACCCTTGGAAAGGATTTGCGAACTTTGCATTCGGAAAATACCACAAAAACGATAAGAAATGGAAATTAAGAAATCCGAAAAAGCCAGCCTGGAGAACAAGAAGCTTCTCTTCACGGAGATCGGCCTCGTCGCCGCTCTCGGTATCGTGTGGGGTGCCTTCGAGTATTCTTCCAAGGAGAGCGCGGTGGCTGTCCTCGAGGACACCACCCAGGTCCTCGTCGAAGAGGAAATGGTCGCCATCCAGAACGAAACCCCTCCGCCGCCGCCCGAGGCTCCGAACATCCCCGTCCTGTCCGACCAGATCGACATCGTGGACGATGACATCAAGCTCGACGACGATATGTTCATGAACCTCGAAGACGACAACACCGGTGTCGAGATCATGGACTACAAGGAAGCCGAGGTCGTGGAAGAGGAAGTCGAGGAAGAGGCCATTCCGTTCCAGCTCGTGGAGCAGAAGCCGTCCTTCAACGGCGGTGATGCGAACGAGTTCTCGAAGTGGGTGAACTCCAAGCTCGTCTATCCGGAAATCGCGAAGGAGAACGGTGTGCAGGGCCGTGTGACCCTCCAGTTCACCGTGGAAGCCGACGGCCGCGTGACCAACGTGAAGGTCCTCCGTGGTGTGGATGAGTCCCTGGACAAGGAGGCTGTCCGCGTCGTCTCCAGCTCCCCGAAGTGGAAGCCGGGCAAGCAGCGCGACCGCGCCGTCAAGGTCACCTACACCTTCCCGGTGATCTTCCAGCTCCGTTAACGATGGCCGAAAACTTTTCGGATATCGGAAAGGCAGAGGCGATAGACCAGCTCTATCGCCTCTCTGCTTATCAGCCCGTTCCGGGGCTGACTTATTCTGCTGACAAGGGGGGAAAGGTCCATACCGCAGCGCGGATGTACCTCGAGGGGATCGACTTCAACCTTGTCTATTTCCCGCTGAAGCATCTGGGCTACAAGTGCGTCGTGGGCGTGGTGGGTGAGCTCTATGCGACCCTTGCGCACCCGAAGCTCCTGAACGTGATTCTGGGCCTGTCCGCCAAGCTGGACCTGGAACAGGTCAAGGAGATATGGACGGGCGTCACGGTCGCGGCGAAGGAGCACGGCTTCGAGGCCGTGAACCTGGACCTTCAGCCGTCGAACAACGGCCTGTACATCAGCATCGCCGCCACCGGCGAAACGTCGCTCCTGACCGACAAGCGGCGGATGGCGGCCAAGTCGAAGGACCTCCTGTGCATCTCCGGCAGCCTGGGCGCGGCCTATTTGGGCCTGCAGGTGCTGGAAAAGGGCCGGAAGGACTTTGAGAAGACGGGTAAGCAGCCCGATATGGGCCCCTGGCGTATGCTGGTGGGCGATTATCTGCGTCCGGAACTGGATGCAGCCGTGGTCTCCAAGCTGGAGGATGCGGAGATCTATCCTTCCTACGGCTATTTCGTCACCCGCGGCCTGTCCGACGCCCTCAAGCGCCTCACGCGCGACAGCGGCCTCGGCGCCAAGGTCTATGCCGACCGGATTCCCTTTGAAGGCAATTCCTTCCAGCTGGGGAAGACGCTGGACATCGACCCGGTCTCGGCGGCGATGAACGGCGGCGACGACATGCGCCTGCTGTTCACGGTCCCGATCCTGCACCTGGAGAAATTCCGCCGCGACTTCCAGACCTTCGACATCATCGGCCACCTCGCCCAGCCCGAAGTCGGCGCCGTCCTGGTGACCCCGGAAGGCGTGGAGTTCCCGGTGAAGGCGCAGGGCTGGCGGTAACTACTTATCGTGCAGCGGACCTAGAAGCGCACGTTGACCTTCCCTTCCACGTTAAAGTTAAAGAACGTTCCCTGCGTCTTCACCTTGGTGCGCAGGTAACCGTCATCATCTTGCATTTCCGTGTCAATTCCCTGGAAGCCGAAGCGGTCGTAGCTGACGGCGGCGCAGAAGCTGAACCGGCCCAGGGTGTAGCACAGGGCGCCCTGAATGATCGGGGTGAGGGCAGGCTGCCCTTTGTAGCGGATCTTTTCGGTGTCGGAATCGGAAACCTGTTCCGTCTGGATGTTGTTCAGGAAGGAGAGGTTGCACTGGGCCGTCGCATTGAGGGTGAGGTTCCGCAGGTCGGAGAACTGGGAACGGTCGGTCGGATCCCGGTGGAAAATCACCCAGTTGTAGGAATATCCGCCGCCCAGGGACACCTGCTGCGTGGAGTACCGCTCCAGGTTGTTCAGGGTGGACCGCAGAACATAGTCCTCACCCAGGGAAAAAACGCCCTGCGTGTACTGGGCCGCCACCAGCCAGGAGCCGGCGCTCCGGCGCTGCAGGATCCGTCCGTCGTAGGCCGCCGTATACACGAACCGGTGCCGGTTGAAGGCATAGAAGCCTTCTACGGACAGGAGCCGCATCTCTCCCGGATCGTCGGGCTCCAGGGTGATGGGGTTCTGCCCGTCGACATCCAGGATGATTTCGGGATAATGCCGGACTTTGTTGTAACGGGCCTGCACACCATAGAAGGAACTGACGAGGCCGAGAGAGAAAAACTGGTCCCCTTCCTTTTTCTTCCCCAGCTGGATGCCATACCCCATCCGGAGGCTGCCGTAGCCGGCCGCCAGGCCCACTTTCCGGTAGGGATCGTTGACCAGCTGCGTTTTCATCGTCCCGTTGACGATGATGGGATCGTTATCCCGCAAGTCCGTCAGGATAATGTCGCTGTTCAGGTTCGCGCCCGTGCGGAAATACTCGCTTTCCACGGCAACGACCCATTTGAAGGTGGGCTGGAGGACATACACGGAGTCCAGGGCTTTATTCGGTTCCGTCAGGCTCCGGAATCCTTTTCGGGCCGTCCGGACCAGCCAGGATGATTCCTGTTCCTGGGCCGAAGCGGCAACAGGGAGCAAAAGCAGGAACAAGAGAGGGAATAGCTTGGATTTCATAGTGCCTGCAAAGATAACATTTTTCATTATCTTTGTATCATGAAATTCCGGTTCTCCTGCCTGCTTGTCCTGGTTCTCGTCCTCTCCTGCGGACGGGAGAACCCTGCGTTGCATACGGCGCAGCGGGTAATTGAGGACCATCCGGACAGCGCGCTGTATCTGCTGGATGCGGTTTCCCGGGTGGATCTGAAGACCGATCGCGAGAAGGCGGAATACGACTTCCTGCTGGCCGAGGCCTTCTACCGGACGTATTTCTTCCTGGACGATGCGACCGAGGCCGGCCTGGAACGGGCCTGCTTCTACTTTGACGAGCACGGTCCGGCCATGGAGCGGATGCGGGCGTGGGAACTGATGGGCACGGTCCAGACCGCCGTGGGGCGGTACGGCATTGGCATGGTCTCCTTCCGGAAGGCCGGCGCGGTGGCCCGCGAGATCGAACGCTCCCGGAGCCGCCTCGGGATGCTGGCCCTCCTCATCCTGTCGGTCCTGGCGACCCTGGTCCTCTATTTCTGGGCCCGGAAGATCCAGACTGAACGGCTCCTGGAAGAGAAACAGGCGGAGAATGAACGCTATATGTCGGCCGCGGAAGACCTGCAGTCCAAGCTCTCCGCCCTCCAGGCCGACCGGCCCAAGATGGGCGGACTCGATACCCTGGACCGCCTGTGCGAGCAATACTACGTATTTGAAGGTACTTCCAACCTGCAGCCGCGCATCCTCGGCGAGGTGAAATCCATCGTGGAGGGCCTCCGCAGCGACTCGAAGGTCCAGAAGAACCTGGAACAGACCCTGGACGAGCGCACCGGCGGGGTGATGAAACGCCTCCGTGCCGCCTTCCCCAAGTGGAAGGACGAGGACTTCCTCCTGTACCTGTTCACCGCCTCCGGCTTCTCCGCCACCACCATCTCCACCCTGCTCGAGAAAGACAAGCCCTACGTCTATAACCGCCTCTACCGCCTCAAGGAGCGCATCAAGGCTTCGGACCAGCCGCAGGACTTCCTGGGCTGGATCGAAAAATAGAGATTCCCGGTCAAGCCGGGAATGACGGGAGAGACAAGGCGGGAATGACGGGAAAGAGATCGTCATGCCCGGCCCCGACCGGGCATCTTGCTAGCGCCCGTAGCGGGCCTTGAAGTCATTCCACTTGTAATACGGCCAGTTGTCCGTCTCCAGGGGGAGGCGGGCTTCCTCGCCGTTGAGGAGGATCTTGAAGAGGACTTCCGGATTCTTCTTGCTGCGGTAGAAGACCAGGTGCACGTTGGCGCCCATGGGGACGTTGTAGGTCTGTCCGAGGGCCGGGATGTCGTCGCCGCTTTCGAGGTCGGGACCCAGACCGTTGACGTTCAGGATCATCATCAGGGGCAGGATCGTGTAGTCGTGGCCGAAGCGGAGGTCCGCGCCCACGCGGCCGGCGGCGATGCGGTCATCGGCCTTGGCGATGATGTCGTCCACGATGGGCTGGTAGCCCTTGTGCGTGGGCCAGATTTCGGCGTAGAACTGGAAGGTGTCGATCTTCCACAGCCGGATGAGTTCCTCTTCGGTGAACAGGTCGTTGAAATCCAGGTCCAGGTCCAGGCTGTTCATGCCGGCGCCCAGGAACCAGAGGTAGGAAACGAGGTTCCACTGCTTCTCCGGCTTCACGGCCTTGTCCACGTCCTTGAACAGGCGGCCCAGGATGGCCTTGTAGTCCACGGTACGCTCGATGTACTGCGCCCAGGTTTCCGTGAACTTCACCGGCGTGCGCTCATAATCCTCGTTCCGGAAGGGATTGCTGTGATCCAGCGGCAGGATGGCCGGGAGGAACACCTTCCCGAAGTTCTCGAAGATGTCCAGCTTCGGGTTCATCTCCTTGAGGCCCAGGCAGAAAGAAGACATCGTCATCACGCAGCGGGTGGAGGTCGATGTCCACGCCCGCACCTCGGCCCCGTTCGGGAACACCATCGGGAAGTTCCGGTACATCCGTTCCGCCAGGTCGTGCTGCTGCTGCCAGCCCCTGCGGGACAGGTCGCCCACGCGGTAGCGGGCCTCAGGATACAGGCGGTCGAAACGCCGCTTGTAATCTGCACCGAACTCCGTGAGGTTGCCGGCCTCGGCCGCCTCGGAGAGCGTGTTGTTGATTAGCTCATAAATGTCGCTCTGCCAGCCATACCGGGCGCCGTGCCGGCCATAGTGGCTGATATAGAAGGGCTTGTAACCCTTCGGGGCCTTGGTCATCGCAACCGGTCCGGTCGGGCACAGGTAGTCCGTACCCGCGAGAAGCTCGGGATGCGCGCGGAGGTGGGCGTCGATGTCCGGCTGCTGGGCCGGGGCCGTCAGGGCCGCCGCGAAGAGGCAGGCGGCCAGGAGGAGGACACGTTTTGTCATGGCGTATTCGGTTTTCTGTTCTGTTCTCTCCATTGGAGCGGCGTGCAGCCATACAGCTGCTTGAACCGCCGGGAAATGCTCTTGGTGTCGTTTTCGCCCAGGGACAGGGCGATGCTCATCACCTGGTCGTCCGTCTCCTGCAGCTGCTCGGCGAAGCACTTGAGTTTCTGGTCGGTGATGTATTCATACAGGGTCTTTCCGGTAATGTCCTTGAACCGCCGTTCCAGCAGGCGGCGGGAGAGGGCGGCTTCGGCCATCACGTCCCGCACGGAAATCTTCCTCCGAACGTTCCGGTGGATGAACAGGAGCGCCCGGAGAATCTGCTGGTCGGTCGTGGCGAAGGCGGCCGTGGACAGCCGGCCCACGATCTTGACCGGCTTGAGGACGATGTCCCGGGCCGGGGCCTGCGGGTCTGCGACCAGCCGCTCAACGAGGGCCGCGGCCTGTCTGCCGCCTTCCTCGATGTCCACCTGGATGCTGGTGAGGGTGGTACTGCCCAGGCTGCACAGCGACTCGTCGTTGTCCACGCCCATCACGGACACCTCCGAAGGAATCTTGATGCCCGCGGAATGGCAGGCCTCCACCAGGTTCGCGCCCTGGTTGTCGTCGCAGGCCATGATGGCGATGGGTTTCGGGATCATCTGCAGCCACTCCCGCAGCCGGTTCCGCTGGTAGTACCAGAGCATGTCGATGTCCTGCATCCGGTAGGCGTAGAAGGAGTCGCCGAAGCCGGCGGCCTCCACCTCCTGGCGGAAGCCGTCGCAACGCTCATCTGACCAGCAGACGTCATTGAACCCGAAGAACCCGTAGTTGCGGAAGCCTCTGTCAATGAAGAAGCGCGCCGCCATCCGGCCCGTCCCGATGTAGTCACCCGTGATGTTGGGGATGGTCGCGAACCGCTTCTTGTAGTCCTGGGCGATGGCCACGATCCCGTGCTTGGCGAACAGGCTCACCTCGTCCGTGGGCTCGAACTGGCCGATCACCGCGTCGATGTCCCACTCCTTCGCGACGCGGATGAGGCCCTGGATGCCGATCTGGGCCTTGTAGGAGGGCGGCATGCGGCGCACGATCCACTGCTCCTTCCGACGCGAGTAATCGACAATGCCGGCGAGCATCTTGTGGGAGAAGGACTCCGTGAAGTCGGAAACGATCAGGACGCGGATCATCGGCGGTCAATGCTTGTGCCAGGAAATGCCCAGGCTGTCGTAATAAGGATACTCGTGTTCCACCACCGTCGTGAAGAAGCGGTCGAAATCGGCCGTGAAGGCGGGATCGTCCGGCTGGGTGGTCTCCGCCCAGGCCGGGGAGGCGTTCCAACCCCGTTCGAACAGGCCGAGGGCCTTCGGGAAGAGGTAGTAGGTCACGTGGTCGAAGTTCCGGATGGTCTCGGTCCACAGCTGGCCCTGCACGCCGACGATGTACGGCCGGCCTTCCGGAGTCAGGGACGGTTTCCCCTCCCCGGCGTTCTCCAGCTTCGCCGGACGGCCCTTGTCGTCCCAGCGGACGGACTTGTAGATGTCGTACGGGAGGAAGGAGAAGGAGCGGCGCTCGTCGATGAAACCCGCCCAGTTGTGGCCACGCTCGAGTTTGGACCAGTTGTAGGCGAGGTCGAAATAGGCGTTGGAGGAGTTGGAAAGGACCACGGGAACCTCCTCATTGGCATAAGTATAGGCCAGGGCGTCCCGGCCGCGGGATACGGCCCAGAGGTTCGTGAAGGCGAGGTTCTTCTTCAGCCGTTCGAAAGTGGCGGGCTCCAGGTGCTGGCCCACTTCCTGCCAGCCGGCGACCTTCACGCCCTTCGCTTCGGCGATGTCCAGCACGCGGCCGATGAAATAGTCCTTGAGCCAGCCGATGTCCGTTTTTCCATTGGCCTCCATAAGCGCACGGCAGGCGGGAGAGCCTTCCCAGGCACCCTCCGGCACCTCGTCGCCGCCCACGTGGATGGCATCCAGCGGGACGCCGGCTTCGGCATACATCCCGATGAGGCCGTCAAACACTTTTTCGATGAAGGCATAGGTGGTGGGCAGCGCCACGTTGATGGCGTTGTCGGGATAGTCCTGCACGGACATATATTTGGACGTATCCTCCGGTTCGGAGAGGAGATAAGACGCGTCGCCGGTCGTCCGGGCGCGGTATTCCATGGACTTGACCGCGGCGCGGGAATGGCCGGGGGTGTCGAATTCGGGAATCACGCGGATCTGGCGGTCATTGGCGAAGCGGAGAATCTCCACGAAATCTGCGTGGGAATAGAAACCGCTGCCGGAGGTGCCCTGGTCGTTGCGGTCCAGGGTGACGCAGTAGGTGGGCATCAGGGCGTCGGGTTCCTCGATGGTTCCGTCCTCTTTCAAGACCGGGATGCCCCGGTAGGCACCGTAGGAGGTGAGCTCCGGGAGGCCGTCGATTGCCACGCGCCAGCCTTCGTCGTCCCCGAAGTGCAGGTGCAGGCGGTTGACCTTGTAATGGGCCAGGATGTCAATGAGTTTCAGGAGGTTCTCCTTCGTGGTGAAGTTCCGGCTCACGTCCAGCATGATGCCCCGGTAGGGGAGGTCGGGCCAGTCTTCGATCACGGCGTTCGGGATATCGCCGCCCTGGGCGTTGCGCTTGAGGTTCGCCAGGGTGACGGAGGCATAGTACGCGCCCTCCGCATCGGCCGCTTCGATGGAGGATTCAGCGCCGAGGGTGATTTTGTACCAGCCGGGCTGCTTGCCTTCCACGTAGTTCACGGGCAGATCTTCCGGCACGGCGGCCGTTCCTTCGGCGATATCGACCTTCTTCAGCCGGGGGACCATGTCGAAGACCGTCAGCTCCGCGGGTGTATAGTCAAACGTATGGACGGGCTCCGCGGGCTGGTAGATGTAGTCCACCGTTACAGGAACGGGCTTCTTGCCCTTCTGCTGGAGGTAGAAGCCTTCCGGGGCGCGGCATTGGTTCACGAGCGCCTTGGCTTCATAGCGGAGCACGAGGGAGGCGCCCTTCGTGTCCGCATCCGGCGCCACCCGGTACAGGGTGCCACCTAGGTGTTCGATGCGTCCGGCCCCCTCCAGGATGGTGACGGGAGTGCGGAACTGGCTGAACCAGATGGTCCAGTCTGTGCCGGCGGGCGGGTTCTGGATTTCCATCACGTGGACGGTCTTGCCGGTGTCCGGATCGGTGGATCCTTCGGTCCAGACGATGTGGCAGGGTTTGGCGCAAGCCAGCGTGAACAGGCTTACAAACAGGAGGGAGAAGAGCGCTTTCTGATTCATAGCCAATGGGATTCGTTTTCTGTTACCAAAGATGGACAAAAAAAACCATAGAAAAAACGATTTGACGCAATTTGCGTACTCAAATACGCAAAATTTCGTTTATTTACCCTTTTTTGTCTATAATTTTGCAAAAGAAAACTGCGCCTCGATTCCGATAATTAAATTCTTTAAAAACTTAGACCAATACCTTAATTAATAAACCACCATAAGTATGACGCTAGGCATTGATATCGGAGGCACCAACATCAGCTTCGGCCTCGTAGAAAACGGGAACGTCGTCAAGGGATTTTCCGTCCCTTCCTTCTCCCACGAAGCGACCCAGGAACAGACCCTGGATTACCTCTCCGCCCAGATTCGCAAGCTGCTTCTTCCGACCGTGGAGAAGATCGGCATCGGCGTCCCGTCGGTGGTCGATGTGAAGCGGGGCATTGTCTATGATACGCAGAATATCCCTTCCTGGCAGGAAGTGCCGCTGAAAGAGGCCCTGGAGGCCCGGTTCAACATCCCGGTGGCGGTGAACAACGACGCCAACTGCTATGCGCTGGGCGTGTACGGGACCTACCCGGCCGACCAGAAGCCCGACACCCTGGTGGTCATCACCCTGGGCACCGGCGTGGGCCTGGGCATTGTCAATGAAGGGAAACTTTTCTGCGGGGCGAACTGCGGCGCCGGCGAGCTGGGCTGCCTTCCCTACAAGGACTCCATCCTGGAAGATTACGTGAGCAAGAAATATTTCACCGGTGCGGACTGGGTCAGCTACGACGCCTTCAAGGCCGCTCAGGCCGGCGACGCCGAGGCCCTCCGCCTTCTGAAGGAGTTCGGTGAACACCTCGGCGTGATGGTCACCACGGTGATGTACGCCTATGATCCCGACCGTATCGCCCTTGCCGGCGGGGTCGCGAACAACTATCCCTTCTTCCGCCAGGCCATGATGGACTATGTCCGCGCCAACTTCCCTTACCGGAAGGCCGTCGAGCGCCTGGAGTTCGACATCTGCACCGACAACAACCTTCCGGTGATCGGTGCGTCGTTGCTTTAGATTTCTCGACTTCGCTCGAAATGAATTATATGAAAAACCTGCTGATCCTTCTCGTGACCATGGCTTCGGCCGCCTGTGCCCCGCAGCTTCCCGCTGACGGGGGCCGCACCGTCCTCACCGGGGACTGGACCCTCGCCCGTGAGGGCGCTTCTGAGACTTTTACCGCTACGGTTCCTTCGACGGTGGCGGGTACCCTGTATGAGGCCGGCTGTTTCGGGGAGGACCTCCTCGTGGGCCGGAACTATGAAAAGGTGGACAAATCGATCTTTGACGAGACCTGGACCTACAAGACCACCTTCGCGGGGAAGGTCGGCAAGGACGGCCACGCCGAACTCGTGTTCGACGGCCTGAACTACTATGCCGACATTTTCCTGAACGGGAAGCAGATCGCCTCCTCCGACACCACGGCCGGCGTGTTCATCCGCCGCGCCTACGACGTGACGGGCCTGCTGAAGGGCAAGAACCAGCTGGAGGTCAAGCTCCGCCGGGCAAAGGACGGTGATCTGAACCACGGTTACGTGGACTGGAACCCCCGTCCGCTGGACGAGTCGATGGGTATCGTCCGTCCGGTCACCCTGCACACCACGGGCGCCGTGTCCGTGGAAGACGTCTATGTCATCCCTGAACTTAACGTGGAAAACTTCAAGACGGCCGACCTCTCTGTCCGCGTCACCCTGCGGAACAGGGAGGCGAAGCCCGTCGACGCCGCCATTGGCCTGAATCTCGAAGGGGTCGGGACGGCGACGGTTCCCGTGTCCCTGGCCGCCTGCGAGACGAAGGAAGTGTTCCTGACGCCGGCGGAGGTCGCGATGCTCCACATCGACAACCCGCGCGTGTGGTGGACCTATGACATGGGCACTCCCGAACTGTACAAGATCAACGCTTCCGTGAATGTGAACGGCGCCGTCTCCGACACCCAGGACGTCACCTTCGGCATCCGCAAGATCGAGAGCCGCCTGACGGAAGAGAACTACCGCCAGTTCACCCTGAACGGGAAGGACATCCTCCTGAAGGGCGCCGGCTGGACCGACGACATCTTCATGTGCGACACCCCGGAAAGCATCGAGCGCCAGGTCCGGTACGTGATGGACATGAACCTGAACCTCATCCGCTTCGAGAACATCTGGGGCAAGGAGGATACGGTCTATGACCTTTGCGACCGGCTGGGCGTGCTGGCCCTCGTGGGCTTCAGCTGCCAGTGGGAGTGGGAGAACTACTGCGGCCTGCCGGAAGTGGGCCATTTCGGCTGCATCAACGGCAAGGAGGTCGAGGACCTCGCGGTCCGCTATTTCCACGACCAGGTGGTGCGCCTGCACAACCACGCGTCCGTCATCGCCTGGCTCACCGGTTCCGACCGCATCCCGAACCCGGAACTGGAGAAGCGCTATCTCGCCATCTTCGAGAAGGAGGACTACCGCTCCTATGTGTGCTCCGCGAAGAACATGAAGAGCCTCGCCGGCTGGTCCGGTTCCAAGATGGAAGGCCCGTATGAGTACGTGGGCGCTGACTACTGGTACAAGGACACGGAGGCGGGCGGCGCCTTCGGCTGGAACACGGAAACCGGCATCGGCCTGAACCTGCCGCAGCTGGAATCCCTGAAGAAGATGATTCCGGAAGAGGCCCTCTGGCCGCTTTCCGACAGCTGGGACTACCACTGCACGGCCTCCGGTTCCGACATGAACACGACGAAGGTGATGCAGGAGGTGATCAACGGCCTGTACGGCGGCTTCGACTCCCTGGAGGACTTTGTCCGCAAGGGTCACGCCGTGAACTACGACGGCACCCGCGCGATGTTCGAGTCCTTCCGCGTCCGGATCCCCAAGGCTACGGGTATCGTCCAGTGGATGCTGAATTCCGCCTGGCCGTCCCTGTACTGGCAACTCTATGATTATTACGGGATTCCGACCGCCGATTACTATGGCACGAAGAAGGCCTGCGAGCCCGTCCAGCTCCTGTTCGACTATGCGACCCGCCAGGTCTATGCCGTGAACGACCGCCTGGAGACCCGCGAACTCACCGCCACCGTGCAGGTGTTCGATGCCGCCTCCCGCCCGATCGGGACCGAAACCAAGGCCGTGAAGGTGGGTTACCGCGACGTGGTGCCGGTCTTCGACCTCAAGCGCTATGACGGCCAGCCCCATTTCGTCGCCCTGGCCCTCACCGACGGCGGCCAGCCCGTGGCGGACAACTTCTACTGCCTGCCCGCGAAGGACAACGAGTACAACTGGAAAAAGACCAACTGGTACATCACCCCCATCACCGCCTACGCCGATCTGAGCTTCGCCTTCGCGCAGCCGGAGGCCGACGTGGAAATGACGGTGGAGGGCAACCGGGTCACCCTGAAGAACAAGTCGGGCGTCATCGCCTATATGAACATCCTGAAGGCGAAGGATGCCGACGGTAACCTCATCGCGCCCGCGTACTGGAGCGACAACTTCTTCCCGCTCCTGCCGGGTCAGACCAAGACCGTCACTTGCGAAACGACGGAAAAGGACGTTCATTTTGAAATCGAGAAACAGTAAAGTCATGAAAAAGACTTTCGCGTTGGTTTGGTTGGTTTTCGGCTGCTCCGTCTGCGCCAGTGCGCAGACGGACAACGGCCGGGATCTGTCCAAGTATGCGGATGACAAGTTCCGCGAGGATGACAAGTATCATGTCGAGACCCCGTACGAGACCGTGAAGGTCTCGCAGCCCAAGTCCAAGAAAATCAAGAATATCATCCTGATGATCGGCGACGGGATGTGCATGGAGACCGTGACCGTGGGGTGGACCCTCAACGGCGGTCACCTGAATCTGGACAACTTCCCGGTGGCCGGCTACTCCCGCACTTACTGCGTGGACCGGCTCATCACCGATTCCTGCGCCGGCGGTACCGCCCTGTCCTCCGGCGAGAAGACCAAATACGGCTATATCGGCCAGGACAAGGACGGAAAACCGTTCGTGACGCTCCTGCACCGGGCGCAGCAGAAAGGCATGCGCACCGGCGTCGCCGTGACCTGCCGCATCAATGACGCCACCCCGGCGGACTTCGTGTGCCACGCGCCTGACCGGCACCTGGAGGCCGAAATCGCCGCCCAGTTCGTGAACAGCGGCGTGGACTTCATCACCGGCGGCGGCCGCAAGTTCTGGGACGAGCGCGAGGACGGCCGGAACCTCATCGAGGAGATGAAGGGGAAGGGCTATACCTTCGTGGACACCCAGGAGGACCTGATGAAGGTGAAGCAGGGACCCCTGGTGGGCCTGTTCGCCCCGCTGGACATGGATCCGGTCCTGGACCGCGGTCCCGTCCTGCCCAACTGCACCGACAAGGCCCTCGAACTCCTGGACAACAAGAAGGGCTTCTTCCTGATGATCGAAGGTTCCCAGATCGACGACTGGGCGCACCGCAACAAGGTCGGCCATATGGCCGAGGAACTCTTCGACTTTGACAAGTGCATCGGCAAGGTGCTCGAATTCGCCGAGAAAGACGGCCATACCCTCGTCATCGTGACGGCGGACCACGGCACCGGCGGCGTCACCCTCGTGGGCGGCAGCATCGAGGACCGCAGCGTGAAGGTCCACTTCTCCACGAAGGGCCACCACGGCATCGTGGTTCCGGTCTTCGCCTACGGCCCGCACGCGGAGGACTTCGTGGGCGTGTATGAGAATGCCGAACTGGCCCAGAAGATTTACAGACTCCTGAAATAGATCCCAACACATTTCAAACTGATAAACTTATGAAATTGAAAAGCATCCTTCTTTCCTTTGCGTTCGTGCTGGCAGCGGTGAGCGCCGCTGCGCAGAACCGGACTGTCAAGGGAACGGTCACGGACGGTTCGAACGGCGACCCGGTCCCGTTCGCATCGATCGTCGTCAAGGGAACGTCCCAGTGGACGACTACGGACCTTGACGGAACGTATACGGTGGAAGCGCCCTCGAACGGCGTCTTCTCCGTGGAAATCCTCGGTTATGCCAGCCAGGAAGTGGCCGTGGGCGGCCGTTCCGTCGTTGACATCGTTCTCCAGCCCGACCTGGACCAGCTCTCCGAGTCGGTCGTCATCGGTTACGGTGTCCAGCAGAAGAAACTCCTCACCGGATCCACCGTCCAGGTGAAAGGTGACGACCTCGCGAAACTCAACACCACCACGGCCCTCGGCGCTCTCCAGAGCCAGAGCCCGGGCGTCACCATCACCCAGAGTTCCGGTCAGCCGGGCGAGGGCTTCAAAGTGAACATCCGCGGTATGGGTACCATCGGTGATTCCGAACCGCTGTACGTCATCGACGGCGTCGCGGGCGGTAGCCTGAGCGCCCTGAACCCCGCCGACATCGAATCCATCGACGTGCTCAAGGATGCCGCCTCCGCCGCCATCTACGGTGCGCGTGCCGCGAACGGCGTCATCCTCGTCACTACCAAGCAGGGTAAGGAAGGACGCGCCGTCCTGTCCTACGACGCCTACTACGGCCAGCAGTACATCTCCAAGATGCCCGATCTCCTGAATGCGCAGGAGTACATGGACGCTCTGGATCTGATGTTCAAGAACGAAGGTGTCGCCCTGACCGACTGGGCCAGCGTCCTGCCGTCCAGCCTGTACCAGTCCATCAAAAACGGTTCCTGGAAGGGTACCAACTGGATGGAGGAAGCGTACAATAAGGGTGCGCCTACGATGAACCACGCCATCAACCTCACCGGTGGCACGGCCGACCACAAGTATTCCATCGGTCTCTCCTACACCGCGCAGCAAGGTATCCTGGGTTATAACAAGATCAAGCCCGTCAACGCCGACTTCCAGCGCTACACCTTCCGCGTGAACACCGACAATGTCGTGATCCGCAACGACAACTTCGCGATCCTCCGCATCGGCCAGACGCTGAACTTCAACCACAGCACCAACAGCGGTATCGCGGACGACGTGGACATCTACTGGAACTCCGTCCACAACATCCTGCGCGCCACGCCGCTCCTGCCCGCGTACACCTATGACGCCCAGGGCAACGTGACCGGTTTCTACGACCAGGACGCCCGCGCAGCCGAAGGCTGGAACTTCGACGCCAGCAGCACCAGCTCCGCGAACCCGCTCGCGTATGATTACTACACGTCCCGCGGTCTCCAGCAGAGCAGCAGCTATACCCTGCAGGCCAGCGTCTTCGCCGAACTGCAGCCCGTCAAGAACCTCAAGTTCAAGAGCCAGTTCGGTTACCTGATGTCCGCCGGTTCCTCCCGCTCCTACAACATGACCTACGCAATCAACACGAAGGTGTTCAACGACTTCGACTATGTGAGCCAGAGCATGAGCACCAACCAGCGGATCACGTGGGAGAACACCGTCTCCTATTCCTTCGCGGTGAACAAGCACAACTTCGACGCCGTCGCCGGCCAGTCCATCGAGAAATGGGGCATGGGCGAGCAGATCAGCGGCAAGGGATATAACTCCATTTTCCCGAACGACTTCGAGCGCGCTTACCTCTCCAACACCAAGCCTACGCAGCTGAGCGAGGTTTCCGTCTCCGGCAAGCCCCGGACCAAGGGTGCCCTCGCCTCGTTCTTCGGCCGTGTCAACTACAACTTCGACAGCAAGTATCTGTTCTCCGCGACGGTCCGTGCCGATGGTTCCTCGAACTTCGCCCGCGGTCACCGCTGGGGTGTGTTCCCGTCCGCTTCCGCCGGCTGGGTGGTCTCCTCCGAGCCGTGGATGGCCAATACCTCCGACTGGCTGAACTTCCTGAAACTCCGCGCCAGCTGGGGTCAGAACGGTAACGCCAGCATCTCCAACTTCCAGTACCTCTCGACCATCGTCCTGGACACCGACGCTTCCTATGCGTTCGACTCCGAGGATTCCTTCGACACCGGCGCCGTGGGCGACGTGCTTGCGAATCCGGATGTCTCCTGGGAGACTTCCCAGCAGCTGGATCTGGGTATTGACGCCCGCTTCTTCGGCTCCCGTCTCGGTGTCGCGATCGACGGTTATATCAAGGATACCAAGGACTGGCTCGTCCGCGCCCCGATCGCTTCGGTGTACGGCCTGAACGCTCCTTACATCAACGGCGGCGACATCCGCAACAAGGGTATCGAGGTTTCCGTCGACTGGGGCAAGCACACGGGTGATTTCACCTACGGCATCAACGTGAACGGTTCCTACAACAAGAACGTGGTCACCCGCATCGCCAACGCCGAGGGCATCATCCACGGCGACGAGGACATCCTCTCCGAGGGCACGACCGAAATGTACCGCGCCCAGGTAGGTTATCCGATCGGTTTCTTCTACGGCTACAAGACCGCCGGCGTCTTCCAGAACCAGGCGCAGGTGGATGCCACGAAGGTCAAGTACGAGGATTCCAAGCCCGGCGACCTGATTTTCGTGGACACCAACGGCGACGGCCAGATCAACGAGGACGACCGCACGATGATCGGCGACCCGAATCCCGACTTCACGGCCGGCCTGAACTTCTGGTTCGGCTGGAAGGGCTTCGACTTCAACGTGTCCGGCTACGGCGCCTTCGGCCAGCAGATCGCGAAGTCCTACCGCTCCTTCGCCGACAGCCAGCGCGACAACTTCACCCACGAGGTCTTCCAGACCTGGCAGGGCGAGGGCACTTCCAACAAGTACCCGATCCTGACCTACGGCAGCAACCGCAACTGGCAGAACATCTCCGACATCTACATCGAGAACGGCGACTACTTCAAGATCTCCAACGTGACGGTCGGCTACGATTTCCGCCGCCTGATCAACCTGAAGTACATCAGCAAGTGCCGTCTCTACTTCGCCGCCCAGAACCTCCTGACCATCACCGGTTACTCCGGTATGGATCCTGAAATGGGTAAGGGTACGGACGATGACTGGGTGTCCGGCATCGACGTGGGCTTCTACCCGTCCGCCCGTGTTTTCCTCCTCGGTGTTAACCTTCAATTCTAGCGCACAATGAAAAAAATCATCATAACCCTTTCCGCGCTTGTTCTGGCCGGCTTCGTTTTCGCCGGTTGCGAAAAATTCCTGGACACGGTCAGCTACACCGAGCGCAACACCAGTAACTTCCCGGCTTCCGAGCAGGACGCCATGCAGCTGGTGACCGGCATCTATGCGACGATGAACCTGGACCTGCGCGACTACGCAGGCACCTGCTACATCATGCAGGCCAATCTGTGCTCCGACGACTGCTATGGCGGCGGCGGCATGGATGACTCCGAGGCCCAGGCCTGGGACCACCTGATGTACAACGACATCGACAAGCAGAGCGACTTCTGGACCAACCTGTACAGCGGCATCGGCCGTGCCAACATGGCAATCTCCGCCCTGGACAAGGTGGAGGACGAGGACCTTCGGAACCAGCTTCTGGGCGAGGCCTATATCCTCCGCTCCTGGTTCTACTTCGAGCTGGCGCAGATGTTCGAGATCGTCCCGCTCGTGACCACCGTCCCCGAGAGCGTGGCGGACGCCGCCGAGTATCCTGCCCTTGCTTCCGTCGAGGAGATTTACGGCTTCATCGCCTCCGGCCTCAAGATCGCGTGCGACAACATGCCTTCCACCCCGTACGGCTCCGTCCTGACCGGTCGCGGCCACGTGAACCGTTGGGTCGCCGAAGGCCTGCTGGCCCGCGTGTACCTGTTCTATACCGGATTCTACAGCGACAAGGAAGGGAAGTCCATCACGACGCTCCCGCTCATGGACCTGGAAACCAACACCCTGTCTTCCGAGACCATCGGCAAGGACTATGTGGTAAGCAAGCTCGAGGACTGCATCAAGAACTCCGGCTACTCCCTGGTTCCCGATTACCGCTGCCTGTGGACCTACAGCAACAAGGCTACGAAGCCCGACTATCCCTTCATGGCCGACTGCTCCGATTCCTGGTATATGGACGCCCATAACCCGGAGCAGATGTTCCACATCAACGCCGCGAAATCCAGCCACAAGTACAACTACCTGAACTACTACTGCGGCCTGCGTACCTTCGACAGCGGTGATTACAAGAAGGTGTTCCCGATGAGCCGCGGCTACGGCTTCGCCACCGTCAATCCGGAACTGTGGAACACGTGGGACGAGAACGACATCCGCCGCAAGGGCTCCATCTGGAGCGTGTGGGAGGAAGCCCTCGACATCTCCACCTACCAGTTCGGTGCGGAGTCCCAGATGGAAGAGTCCGGCCTGTGGCAGAAGAAGATCATGTCCCCGGCCTGCTACATCAACGGCAAGTGGAGCTTCGAGTTCACGTCCATCTCCGAATACTACGGTGCCGACAAGGACCTCGGCCGCAAGAAAGCCACGAACGACTTCACGCTCCTGCGCTTCGCGGACGTCCTTCTCATGCACGCCGAACTGACCGACGGCAAGCCCATCTACAATGGCATGGACGGCATGAACGCGGTCCGCGTCCGCGCCAAGCTGCCGCAGATTGCCTACAGTGTGGACGCTCTCCGTCAGGAGCGCCGTCACGAACTGGCCTTCGAGGCCATCCGCTGGGGTGATATGCGCCGCTACGGCAAGGCCTATTGCATCGCCGCCCTCGAGAAACAGCTGAACCAGAAGATCTGGAACACCGGCAATGAGACCGTAATGAAGGACCAGGGCCCTGGATACAAGGCCCGCTATGAAGCCACGTACGGTTTCCGCCCGTATCCGCAGATGGAAATCAGCCTCTCCAACGGGGTGCTCACCCAGCGCCCGGGTTGGGATTCCGCCTCCGCGCTGTACACCAGCTGGAAGTAGGTTTTTTGACACTTTTCCGAGTATGCAGGAGCCGGTTTCGGCCGGTTCCTGCATTCCCGAAAAAGGTTTACGCAAATTGGGAGTTGAAATACGCAGATTTTCCGATAAAAAAGACCGCATCCGCTTAATTTTGCTGATGAATGCTACTTAACCACAGGACCGTATGACACGATTGACAATAGCCAGCCTGTTTACCCGTCTTGCGATGTGTCTGACTCTCTGTTTGTTCTCCTGCGAAAAGCCGGTGAACAACATTGTCATACCCACCCCGGCCTCGAAACCGGGATCGGGTACCGGAACCGGTACGGGAAGTGGCAGCGGCAGCGGCGGAAGCGGTTCGGGTTCAGGAACAGGTACGGGAACCGGGACCGGCGGCAGCACCCCCGGCACGCTTTGCACGGACATCGGCCAGAAGCCGATTGTCCTTGCGTATTTTACGGAATATACCGAAACCCTGCCGGAGGTGACCCTCCTCACCCACATCAACTATGCCCACGGCCGCTTCAAGAACCCCAAGACGGGTGACGGCGGCATCGTGATCACCGAATCCAAGAAGGCCCCCCTGGAGAAGGTGGTGGCCTTGAAAACCGTGAACCCCCAGCTGAAGGTGTGCCTGATGATCGGCGGCTGGGGCGGCCATGCGGACGGTTTCTCCGAAATGGCCAAGAGCGACGCCAAGCGGACGGAGTTCTGCAAGAGCGTCAAATCCTTGATTGAGAAGAATAATCTGGACGGGGTGGACATCGACTGGGAGTATCCCACCGTGTCGGCCGACGGCGAGACCGGCTGTGACCCGATGGACACGCAGAACTTCAACCTCGTTCTGAAGGAACTCCGGGAAACCCTCGGCACCGGAAAGATCATCTCCTTCGCCTCCTCCTCCAGCGGAAAGTACGTGGACTGGAAGACGGCGATCAAGTACATCGACTATGTCAATGTGATGACTTACGACATGGGGGCGGCGCCTAACGGGCACAACTCCCCGCTCCACAAGTCCAACCGCTTCACCCACCGCAGCTGGGATGAGGCGATCGACGCCCACGTGAAGGCCGGGGTCCCGAAGGACCGCCAGGTGATGGGCGTCCCCTTCTACGGAAAGGCCGAGAAGAATCCGGCGGAAGGCACCAAGATTTTCGAATACTCCGTGAAGTACTACGAGATTCCCGACATCCTGGGGAAGGGCACCTACAAGGGGAAGCCCCTCGCCCGGGCCGTGACGCGCCAGTGGGATGCCACGGCGATGGTCCCCTTCCTGGTGGACGCGGCGGGAAAAAACGTCCTCTCCTACGACGATCCCGAATCGGTGGCGGCCAAGGGCGCCTACGTCGTGGAGAACGGCATGCTGGGGGCGATGTTCTGGGAGTATCGCTGCGATACCGACGACCACGCCCTCCTGAAACCCCTTGTGAAAGCGATATACGGAAAGGAATCCGTCCTGAAATAATCCATATAGCATAACCTTTAGAAATTATTAACCCATAAACAAAACCCAATGAAACAGAAAGTAGTCCAATTCTCAAAGCTGGCTGCCGCTCTGTGTCTGATCCTCGGGCTGTGGGGAGGAATCGCCTCCGCGCAGAACAGGGGCATTACCATCCAGGGTAGTGTCGTGGACTCGGAAGGCTTGCCGGTGATCGGTGCGGGCGTCACCATCAAGGGGACGACCACCGGTGTGGCTGCCGATGTGGACGGCAACTTTGCGCTTGTCGTCCCCGGTGAGACTGCTGTACTGGAGGTTTCGGCCCTGGGCTACGTCCCCGAAGAGGTGACGGTAGGCAAGCAGCGCACGTTCACGATCGTGCTCCGGGACGATACCCAGACCCTGGAAGCCACGGTCGTGGTCGCGTACGGTACGCAGACCAAGGCAACCGTGACGGGCGCGTTGACTTCCATCGACAACAAGTCGCTGATCAAGGCGCCGGTGGCGGACGTGACGAACATCCTGGCCGGCCAGATGCCGGGTGTGACCACGGTGCAGGAAACCGGCCAGCCGGGTGAGGACTACGCCAAGATCTACATCCGTGGCGTAGGTTCCCTCTCCGACTCCAACGCTGAACCGCTCATCCTGGTCGATGGTGTCGAGCGTCCGCTGAACACGGTGGACCCGAACGAAATCGAGAGCCTGTCCGTCCTGAAGGACGCTGCCTCCACGGCCGTGTTCGGTGTGCGTGGTGCGAACGGTGTCATCATCGTCACCACCAAGCGCGGCGACGCGGGCCGGCCGAAGATCTCCGTGAGTTCCATCACGGGTCTCCAGGCCCCGATGTCCTACATCGAGCAGTGCGACAGCTACGATTTCGCCCGGTACTACAACGTGTACCAGTGGAACGACGGCAAGACGGACCCGGGCCTGTACTTCACGCCCGAGGCCATCGAGGCCTACCGCACGGGTTCGGATCCCATCATGTACCCGAACACCCACTGGAACGAACTGATGTTCCGCAAGGCCTTCCTCCAGACCAAGAACAACATCAACATCTCCGGCGGTTCGGACAAGGTCCGCTACTTCGTGTCCATGGGTTATATGTTCCAGAATGGTCTGCTCAAGCAGATCCCGGACGTCACCTACGACAACAACTACGCGTACAACCGGTACAACTACCGCGCGAACCTGGACTTCAAGCTCACCGAGACCACGGACATGAAGTTCAACATCAGCGGTGTCATCGGCAACACCCGCGAGCCGCTGAACAGCAACCGTGACAACATCTGGATGCTGACCATGCTGTGGGCCCACCCGACGGCCTCCCCGGGTATCGTGAACGGCATGCCGGTGACGGTGGTGTCCTACGACGCCCTGCCGGACGGCCTCACCAAGTGGAACGGCTGGGAGTACTACTACTGGTCCGGTTACCAGTCCAAGTACAAGACCACCCTCGGCATGGACATGACCATCACCCAGCGCCTGGACTTCATCACCCAGGGCCTGAGCGTGGCGGTCAAGGGCAGTTATGATACCGACATGGCCCTCACCAAGAAGCGTTCCGGTTCCGGCGGTTACCACCAGACCATCGAATACGCCTCCTGGGCCGACGGCTCCGGCCTCTCCATGTCCGACCCGGCCTTCGACCGCACCTACGTCCCCGTGATCAGCGGCAGCGAGCCCACCCTGAGCTACAGCGAGTCCACGGATGACGACAAGAGCTGGTACCTCGAAGCCCGTATCGACTACAGCCGGAAGTTCGCCCACAAGCACGCGGTGAGCGGCCTGCTGCTGTACAACCAGTCCCGCGACTACTATCCCAAGAACTACAGCTGGCTGCCGAACGGCTACGTGGGCTATGTGGCCCGCGTGACCTACGGATATGCTGACAAGTACCTCATCGACCTGTCCGCCGGTTACAACGGTTCCGAGAACTTCGCTCCGGGCAAGACCCGGTACGGCCTGTTCCCGTCCGCTTCCCTGGGCTGGGTCGTTTCCGAGGAGAAATTCATGAAGAAGGCCCGCTGGATCGATTTCCTGAAGCTCCGCGCCTCCGTCGGTCTCGTCGGTAGCGACAAGAGCAGCAAGGACACCAAGGCCCGCTTCATGTACATGGACGGTGTCTGGAACGATGCCGGTTCCTACTACTTCGGTACCGGCAAGAGCGACGGCGTCCCGCGTTACGAGATCGGCACCCCGGGCAACAAGGGTGTGACCTGGGAGACGGCGCTCAAGGCCAATGTGGGTCTGGACTTCGACCTGTTCAACTATCGCCTGCACTTCTCCGGAGACCTGTTCCAGGAGCACCGTACCGGTATCCTGATCTATCCGAACACGCTCCCCGGCATCATCCCGTTTACCCCGTCCGACATGAACCTCGGTATCGTGGACAACCGCGGTTTCGAGGTTGAACTTGGGTGGAAGGACCATATCGGTGCCTTTACTTACGACATCAATGCCAATGTCACCTTCGCCCGCAACAAGATCATCGAAGAGGGTGAGGTGGAACCCCAGTACGAATACCAGCGCGAAACCGGCGGTCCCACCGGCCGCTACCTGCTGTACCAGTTCGAGCGCCTGTACCAGAAGAGCGACTTCTATACCGACGCCAACGGTGTGCTGCGCCTGAATCCGGACCTGCCTCAGCCGGCCAACGCCGTGTATCCCGGCGACTGTATGTACAAGGACCTCAACGGGGACAATATCATCGACGGCCTGGACAAGATGTACGACGGCTATCCGAACCGTCCGGAATATGTGTTCGGTTCCAACTGGAAGTTCGGCTACAAGGGCTTCAACATGAACCTGAACTGGGTCGCCGCCACGAACGTGAGCCGTGTGTGGAACGACGACTACCGGATTCCGTTCACGAACTCCGGACACCGCGGCCTCCTGAAGATCTTCGCGGAGAACTCCTGGATCGACAACGACAATCCCTGGGCTCCCGGCCGTGAGGACGGCACCCTGCCGCGCTTCACCAAGACCAACTACCCGTGGAACTCCGAGGATTCCACCCTTTGGACCGTGGACGCCTCCTACATCCGTCTGAAGAGCGCCAGCTTCGGCTACACCTTCTCCCGCAACAAGTTCTTCGACAAGCTGGGCATCAGTTCCCTGGGCCTCATGTTCACGGGCTACAACCTGCTGACCTTCTCCAAGATGACCCTGCAGGATCCGGAAGCGAAGTCCAAGTCCTCCGACGGCCAGTATCCGCTGGTCAAGACCTACAACCTGGCCATCAACATCAACTTCTAACCCGAGCGCACCATGAAAAGATTTACCGAAATACTGACGATCGCCCTTCTGGGCGCCGGTCTGGTCGCTTGTGAGAGCATGAAACTGGGAGACGAAGGCCTTTCCAAGGCCCCGGAAACCTCCGGTGCCACCATCGACACCCTGTTCGCTTCCCTGAAGGACGCCGACAAGGTGCTGACCTCGGCCTACTACTATCTCCCGTACGGGCTGATCTCCGATTTCGACTCCAAGATGGGAGGCGATTTCCTGGAGTCCATCACCGACCATTACGTGAGCAACAAGCATTCGGACAGCGACGGTCCGAACAACCTCTACTATTCCGGCGGTCTGTCCGCGAACCTTTCCAGCGGCTATGCGGGTGGTGAAACCTACCGCTTCGGCAGCGAGAAGGACTACAAGGCCATCTACTATGCCTGGATGTTCCTGGAGAACGCCGACCGCATCCCGAACGCCGATCCGGCGCAGCTCGCCCAGAAGAAGGCCGAAGCCAAGGTGTGCATGGCGATCGCTTATGCCAATATGCTCCGCTTCGTGGGCGGCGTTCCGATCGTGGACCACGCCATCGACCCCGCCGAGGAGATGAACTATCCGCGCAACACTTTCAAGGAGACCGTGGACTTCATCGTGAAGCTCTGCGACGAGGCCGCCCCGGACCTGCCCTGGTACGTGAGCGCTTCGGAGGACGGCCGCATGACGCGGGCCGCCGCCCTGGGCCTCAAGCTCCGCATCCTGTGCTTCGCCGCCTCGCCGACATTCAACTCCAACACGAAATGGCATGCGCAGGCCGACGAGTACACCTGCTACGGCAACTATGATCCCGCCCGCTGGCAGGCCGCCAAGGCCGCTGCCGACGAGTTCATGCGCCAGCAGCTGGCGAACGGCCACTACGCCCTATGCGAAGCCCAGCCGGACGCCGTGACGGGCCTGATCAGCCCGAGAGCCTACCGCCTGGCCTACCGCAAGGGTTACTATGAGCGCGGCAGCTCCGAGTGCATCATCTCCATCCGCAAGTCCAACAGCACCAGCTACAACGACAAGCACTACGAGGTGCAGGGTTCCTACGGCAGCGGCGCTTCCCTCGACTGGGTGAACAAGTTCCCCTGGGCGGACGGCACCGAGTTCCCGGATGACTTCCCTTGGGAGGACAAGGCCTCCTGGCCGGAGCATCCGTTCTTCAAGCCGGATCCGCTCGGCACCCTGAAGGTGAACGGCGCCACGTTCACCGAGACCCGTGACCCCCGCCTGTACGAGAACGTCGGCGTGCCCGGCGATATCTGGCGGGACGGCTCCGTGGGCCGTGCCTATGACAACCACAAGTACCACCAGGACGGCTGCACCGGCTTCCTGATGATGAAGTTCGTCCTGCAGCAGAACTCTGACCGTTCCCAGCCGCAGCATTGGCCCCTCATGCGTTTCGCGGAGGTGCTCCTGAACTGCGCCGAGGCCTACAACGAGGCCGATGGCGGTCCGTCCGACAAGGCGTACGCCTGGGTGAATGCCGTCCGTGCCCGCGTGGGCCTGCCCGGCCTGCCCGAGGATTTGACCCAGGAAGAATTCCGCAAGGCCCTCATCCTGGAACGCGAACTCGAGTTCGGTTTCGAGGAGGTCCGTTGGTTCGACATGATCCGCTGGGGCCTGACCGAGGCCTTCACCACCCCGCTGCGGGGCCTCACTTCCTATGGTGACAGCAACAATGCGGCGACCGTCTTCACCTTCAAGGAGAAGGAAGCCTATCCGCCGCGGAAATGGTACACCAGTTGGGACACCAAGTGGTATCTCGCTCCCATCCCCGCCATCGAGGTCAACAAGAACTACGGGATGACTCAGAATCCGGGTTGGTAATCGAAAAAAAGTGCCCGAATATGAAAAGATTGTTTGCATATATAACCCTTCCGCTTCTGCTGGTCGCCGCAACGGCTTCCGCCCAGGAACCCGTATCGCCGCTGGATTCCGTCGATCTGGGAAACCTCTTCCGGATCCGGGCCAACGGGAACCTTTCCGCCGGCGCCGACATCTTTGAAAAGAGCCCCGAAGTGGACATTGCCAACGCCCTGTATGGGCAGTTCTCCGGCCTCCTGGTGAAGAACGGCTCCAGCACCTATGACTCCAACCAGTCCAAGCTGAAGCTCGCCCTCCGCCTGCACGGCCACAGCCCGCTCCTGCTGGTGGACGGTTTCCCCCGTTCCCTGGATGACCTGGAGGGTGTGGAAATCGACAAGGTCGAGGTCCTCAAGGACGCGGCCGCGGCGGCCCTCTACGGCGTGAAAGGCGGCAACGGCGTCGTCTCCATCACCACCAAGCGCGGCAAGGACGCCCCGCTGAAGGTGACCGCCAAGTACCAGTATGGTTTCCAGACCATGTACCGGGCCCCCGAGTTCGCGGACGCCTACACCTACGGCTTCCTCGTGAACGAGGCCCGCACCCTGGACGGCCTGCCGGCCAAGTACAGCGAGGCCGAGCTCTTCGCCCTGTACAGCGGCCAGTATCCGTACGCCTATCCGAACGTGAACTGGTGGAACGAGGTGTACCGCAACCACGGTGACAACCACCAGGCCCAGTTCACCTTCACCGGCGGTAACCGAAACTTCCGCTATTTCGCCGCGGTCGAGTACCTGAAGGAGGACTTCCTTTACAAGAAGGCCACCTCCGACGACCGCTACAACGCGAACCACTATGACAACCGTCTGGGCATCCGCGCCAACGTGGACGTGAACATCACCCCCACCACGGTGATGAAGATCAACGTGAAGGCCCGCCTCGCGGAGTTCAACAAGGGCAACTACTCCGGCCGCATCGAGAAGACCCTGTACACCCTGCCGTCTGCCGCCTTCCCGGTGAAGCAGGCTGACGGGGCCTACGGCGGAACCTCCGTGTACGGTGCCGTGAACCCGGTCGCCCAGATGCAGGAACTGGGTGCGAAGCAGTATTCCCAGACCAAGGTGCTGGCCGACATGCTGCTCCGCCAGGACCTCGGGATGTTCGTCCCGGGCCTGTCCGCCGATGCGACCGTCGCGTTCGACTACATCGGCCGCCTGTCCGAGGACGCCACCAAGGAGTTCCAGTATTCCGAGCTCGTTTCCACGACGGCTGCCGCCGGCGACCAGGGCTATATCCTGACCGAGCAGAAATACTATGGGGTGAACTCCAAGACCGTGGACTACAGCCACTGGTTCTCCAACCTGGAGATGAAGATGGAACTCCAGGGCCGCCTGAACTGGGAGCGGGACTTCGATGCCCACCACGTGGAGGCGCACGCCGCCTACCGCATGCGTTCCTGGATCCTCAGCGGACAGAACAACTCCTCCAAGACCCAGGAAATCCTGGGCACGGTGAGCTATAACTGGAAGAAGCGCCTCTTCGCGGACATCATCGTGAACTACTCCGGTTCCGCTTATATGCCCAAGGGCAAGCGCTTCCACTGGTATCCGGCCCTGAGCCTCGCCGCTGTCGTGTTCGACGGGGACCCGTACCTGAAGGTGTACGGCTCCGTGGGCCTCAGCGGTTCCGACGGCGACCTGGAGCACGAACTCTGGCGCCAAAACTACGTGAGCGGCAACAGCTACTACTTCGGCATCAACGGCGGTTCCAGCTTCAGCGGCCGTACGGAAGGCAAGATGGCCGCCGTCACCCTGGCTCCCGAGCTTTCCCGCCGGGCTACCGCCGGACTCGATCTCGGCTTCTTCGGGAAGCGCCTCACCATCAACGCGGAAGGCTTCCTGGAAGACCGCCGCAACATCCTCATCTCCCCGTCCAACATCTCCGAAGTGATCGGTGTGGGCGTGAGCCAGCAGAGCATCGGTGAGGAAAAGTACCGGGGTGTGGATGTCAATGTCGCCTGGAACAACCGCCACGGGGACTTCGACTACGGCCTGTACGCCAACGGCGGCTGGCTGTTCTCCGAGGTGGTCGATGACGGCCAGGCCTACCAGCTGTACGACTACCTGTACCACAAGGGCAATCCCGTGGGCCAGCGCTACGGCCTGGAGGTCATCGGCATCTTCCAGAACCAGGTGGAAATCAACAACAGCCCGCAGCAGACCTTCGGCACGGTCCGCCCCGGCGACCTCAAGTACCGCGACCAGAACGGGGACGGCATCATTGACAAGCAGGACCGCGTGAAGATGTTCGGCAGCTCGACGCCGCTCCTCCAGTTCGGCTTCGGCCTGCACGCCGGCTACAAGGGCTTCAAGGTGTATGCGGACTTCCAGGGCGTGACGGGCGTCACCGTCGACCTGCTGGATTCCCCGCTGTACCAGCCGCTGGTGTCCAACACGACCATCTCCCAGACCTTCCTGAACCGGGAAGTCACCTGGGCGCCCGGCCGTGAGGCTTACGCCACCATGCCGCGCCTGACCACGCAGGAGAACCCGAACAACTACCAGGCGAACTCGCTGTGGTACCGCGACGGTTCCTTCATCAAGTTGCGGAACGTGGGTATCTCCTATACGATTCCGAAGGAAGCCCTCCGGCTCTGTTCGGCTGAAATCTCCCTCACCGGGACGAACCTGTTCAGCCTGGACAACATCGGCTTTGCCGATCCCGAGCAGCTGGGCGCCTACTATCCTTCCACCCGGGTCTTCTGGGCCGGAGTCAAGTTCAACTTCTAAACCGGGAAACGAGATATGAAAAAGATATTCTTCATTTTGTCTGTGGCCCTCCTCGCGGCCGGCTGCAATTTCCTGGACTTTGACGAATCCTCGAGCGATTACTCCCGGGAGGATATGTACAAGACGTACAGCAATATCCAGAAGATGCTCACCAACATCTACGGGTACATGCCCAACAAGGATATTGCCGACGTGTCCAGCGCCCTGCGCGACTGCGGCTCCGACGACGCCGAATACGGCGACCTGGACGCCAGCGTGATGCGCTTCACCAACGGCAACTGGTCGGCCCTGAACACCGTGGACGACAAGTGGAGCACCCTGTACAGCGGTGTTCGCAGCGCCAACGAGTTCCTCGAGTCCATCGAGACCGTGGATCTGTCCATGTACAAATACGACAACAAGTACCAGCGCTGGCTGGAGCACCTCGCGTACTATCCGTACCAGGCGAGGGTCCTGCGCGCCTACTACTTCTTCGAGCTGGCCCGCCGCTACGGCGACATCCCCATGCCGCTGACGATGCTTACTGCCGAGGAGGCCAACGAGATCGAGAAGACCCCCTTCGACGAGGTGATCAACTTCATCGTGACCGAGTGCTCCGAGTCCGCCGCCAAGCTGCCCGACACCTACGTGGGCCTGCTGGAGGACGAGATCGGCCGTGTCACCCGGGGCTTCGCCCTCGCCGTGAAGGCCAAGGCGCTCCTGTACGCCGCATCCCCGCTCCACAACCCTTCGGGCGACAAGTCCAAGTGGCAGAAGGCGGCCGCCGCGGCGAAGGAACTGATGGATCTGGGCATCTACAAGCTGGATCCCGCCGAGAAGGCCAACAACTACCTCTCCCAGGAGGTGATCTTCGCCATCCTGCGTTCCGAGAGCCAGAGCTTCGAGAAGTACAACTTCCCGGTGCGGTTCACCGAGGGTCAGCGCACGTCCATCTCCGGAACCTATCCCACCCAGAACCTGGTGGATGCGTTCCAGACGGCGGCCGGCTATGACATCACCCTCGAGGCCAATGGCTGGAAGACCAGCGACCCGAGCTTCGACGTGACCAAGCCGTACGAGGGCCGCGACCCGCGTTTCGCCCGCGCCATCCTTGCCAACGGCATGTCCTTCAAGGGATCCACCATCGAGACCTTCGTGGGCGGCAAGGATTATTCCGCCACCCGCAGCGACCTGGGCTCCCCGACCGGCTACTACCTCCGCCGCTACATCCAGGAGAGCACCAGCTTCACCCCGGAGAACACGGTGTCCAACAAGCACCAGTGGATTGTGTACCGCTACGCGGAAACCCTCCTCACCTACGCCGAGGCCCTGAACGAGTATCTGGGCGGCCCGACCGCGACCGACGGAACATTCTCCGTCAGCGCCCTCGACGCCCTGAACCAGGTGCGGGCCAATGCCGGCATGCCGGCCGTGACCGCCTCCTCCCAGAGTGACTTCCGCGAGGCCGTGCGCCGCGAGTGGCGCGTGGAATTCGCCTTCGAAGACCACCGCTTCTGGGATGTGCGCCGCTGGGACATCGGCCAGAGCACCCAGGGCCGCGTGGACGGTGTGGAAATCACCCGCTCCGGCAACCAGTACACGTACACGCGGACGGTGGTGCGCAACCGCACCTGGGCGTCCAAGATGAACCTGTACCCGATCCCGCAGTCCGAACTCTTCTGCAATCCCAACCTTAATCCCCAGAATCCCGGATGGAGCCAAACCACGGAATAAAAAACAATCGCCATATGAAAACGATAACCCGAATCTTTGCAAGCCTGTCCGTTCTCCTGACTGCGGCCGCGTGCCAGCAGTTCGAGATCGATACGCAGATGACTCCCGAAAAGGAGTACGCGAATCTCCGGCTGGTCTGTGACGCGCTGGACTCCTATACGGTCCAGGCTTCCCGTCCGGACAAGATTACCTTCAATGTGAGCGCCAACTCGCCCTGGACCGTTTCCCGTTCCAGCGGCGCCGACTGGTGCACCGTCACGCCTTCCTCCAGCTCCAGCTCCAGCCTGGTGGCCGATGTGGTCGTGAGCTGCGCCGACAATGAGAGCGGCGAGGACCGTTCCGCCACCCTGACCATCTCGGCCGAGCGGATCAACAAAACCTATACGGTGAAGATCAACCAGAGCCGCAAGGGCCGGCTGTATGTGACCCCGTTCGCCAAGGACTTCGCGGCGACGGGCGGCCCCCTCTCCTTCACCATCAACACGAATGTTCCCTGGGAGGTCCGCACCGACGTGTCCTGGCTCTCCTTCAACCGCGAGAACGGACAGCCCGATCCGGACGGCCGGACCATCACCATCATCGCTACGGCCGAGCCCAGCGACGTGCTCGAGCGTGTCGCCACGGTGACGGTCGTCGCCGGTGACGACGAGGAGTCCTTCGAGGTGTCCCAGAAGGGTGCGTTCGAGATGACCGAGATTACCGAGGAGTTCCCGGGCGCCGGTGCCACGAAGCAGCTGAAGCTGCGCACCGACCTCCCCTGGACGGTGAGCGCCGACAAGGACTGGCTCTCCTTTGACAAGGAAGCCGGCGAGGGCAGCAATGCCGTCACCGTCATCAACGTCACGGCCGCGCCTAACGACGATGTCGCCCGCCGGGCGACCATCACCCTGGCTGCGGGCGGCCAGTTCCACTCCTTCGAGGTGGCCCAGGCGGGCGCCGCGTTCGGCATCATCCCGCCGGCCAGCCCGGTCATCGACCGTCTGGGCGGTGAACTGCTCGTCAGCGTCGAGTCCGCCAAGGCCTGGGAGCCCCAAACCGACGTGCCCGGCTTCACGGTGGAGAAAGTCAGCGACACCCAGTTCAAGGTGAAGGCCGGCTTCAACAACACCTTCGCCCCGCGCAAGGGTGCCGTGAGCATCGTCTCCGGCGTCAACACCGCCAGCATCGAGATCACCCAGGACGTGAACTTCTCCTTCGAGGGTCACTATGAGGTCCTGGCGGACGGTTCCGTCAAGGTCTATGTGGACCAGAAGACGCGGGTCACCCTCATCGACCCGGCCCGCTACGTCTCCTTCGTGCTGAAGATGGGAGAGGTGAGCTTTGACGACAAGGCTGAATTCGTGCTCAATACCCACAACGCGGGCGGCAGCGGTGAAATGCAGTGCCAGATCCGTCTGGGCGCCGGCAAGAACCGCCTCCGCACCAACGGCGGCGCCACCGAGTACAACACCGCCACCATCGGAATCACCGCGGCCGAACTCAACGACATGACCGAGTATCGGATGGATTTCCGTCCCAACGCCGAGGATGCTGCCAAGATCGACCTCGAGTTCTTCTACAACGGGGCCAGCAAGGCGCTGATGACCAGCAAGAGCCCTTACACTGCCGACCCGGCCGCTACCGGTACCTACTTCTTCGGCTGCGAAGATGCCGCTTCGGGTTCCGCGACGTGGTACATCGTCAAGACTTGTGACGTAACGTTCATCGAAGGTTAATTCCGACCCGCCATGAAAAAGATATTCATCCTCTTCTGCTGCGCCGCAGCCCTCGTCACGGGGCTGACCGGCTGCCAGCAGAAGGAAACCCAAGAGCCCGTGAAGATCGTGGACCTTCGCTACCGCGCGAACGACACCTACGAGCTTCCTGCGGCCGGGGCCAAGGCGTTCACCATCCTGGTGACGTCCACCGAGCCCTGGACCGTCACGAGCGCGCACCCGGACTGGTGCATCATCTCTGAGGAGGAGGGTGCCGCCTCCGACCCCACCGCCGTGCATGAAGGCAAGGCGGAGCCCACCACCATCCGCGTGCAGTACTACGACAATACCTTCCTGGATGACCGGGAGGACAAGATCACCATCAAGAGCGACTATTGGACGGGCAAGGTCATTACCGTGCGCCAGAAGGGCAGTGCCTTCCTGACCGTCACGGAGGAAGACCTGGACCAGGCCGTCACGAAGGCCGGTGGTGACCACTTCATCCACATCAAGTCCAACCAGGACTGGAGCGCCAAGGTTACGGACGGTGACTGGGTTACCGTTACGGAAGGCGCGACCGGAAACGGTACGGGCACCGTCACGGTGAACGCCGCCGAGAACTCCTCCGAGCTCCGGTATGCCCAGGTGACCGTTTACGACCGTCACAACGAGGCCCAGGCCCTGATCAAGTTCACCCAGGACGGCGTCCAGCTGGTCCCGCTCGCCACCGAAATCCGGGCCGGTTACGACCAGGCTACCGGTGAGGTGGAGGTCCTGTCCAACGCCAAGTGGACCGTGACCAAGGAATCCGATGCGGACGACTGGTTCGAGATCCTCACCCCGACCGGCGAAGGCGACGGCAAGATCCAGCTTTCCTTCACCCAGAACAATGGGGAAGGCCTCCGCAGCGCCGTGATCATCCTCCAGAACGTGGTGGCCCACGAGGGCGACTTCGGTGCCGTGAAGGAGATCGTGGTGAAGCAGGCCTACAAGATCACCCCGGTCCGGGTGCCGATGAATGCCGACGAGCTGACCCTGTGGAAGTCCGACTGGACCAATGCCCCGAGCTTCAGCAAGGATCTGGGCGGCGCGCTGTTCACCGCCAAGGCCCGTCTGAACCGCAGCATGGCGTTCGGTACCTACACCTTCCACTGGAGTGCCATCACCCAGAATCCGGCCTCCGAAACGACCGTCCGCGTCCGCCACTGGTTCTGCTTCAGCGAAGGCTGCGAACTCAAGGCCGACATCCGTCCGGGCGACGGCAAGGTGAGTTATGACTTCAATGTGGCCGGCGACGGCAACAAGCCCAGCATCGACGGCTACACGGCCCTGGATTTCACCCAGCCCGTGGAGATTACCTACAAGTTCGACCCGAGCGGTGCCAACCACTGCCACGTCACCTATCTGGTGAACGGCGTGGAATCCGGCAGCTTCGACACGTCGGAGAACCTGCTGCGCAGCATCACCTGGGGCGCTTCGATCAACATGTACATCGGCGTGGACAACGAGAACTCCGGTACCGCCGTCCTCGAGTGGTACGAGTATACCGCCCCGATGAACTGGGAATAATGGACAAAGGACCCTTAAATGAATGAGATCATGAAAACGATTGACAGAATATCGATCCTTTGCGCAGTCCTTCTTCCGCTGTTTTCCTGCGGCGGAAACGAAGTGATCCCGGAACCGGAGCCCATCGGCCCCGAGCCCGAGACCCGGACGCTCACGTTCGTCCTGCCCGAGTATGCCGCGGACAGTGCCGTCCCGGCTACCCTCAAGCAGTCCTGGAACGCGGGCGACCAGATCGTCGTCCACGGCGAATACGCCAAGAACCAGGTGACCGTCACCCTCGGTGCCGGCGACATCTCCTCGGACGGGAAGTCCGCCACGGTCACCGTGGACGGCCTGTATCCCTATCTGCGGGAAGACTGCACCAGCACCCTGTACGCCTCCTATCCGGCCTCGGTGGTGGACAACCTCAAGCACTGCTTCTTCTACAGCAAGTTCTCCACGACCAACCGGCAGATCATGGCTGCGTGCAACAACGGGGACACCTTCCAGTTCCAGAACATCTGCGGCATCCTCTCGATGACCGTGGACGGGGAATTCGGCGACTATACGATTTCCACGCCCAAGAAGGAAGCCCTCGGCTACGAGTTCCTCCAGGTGAAGATCACCGACCGGGACAATCTGTTCAAGCAGTACGTGGGCAACCCGATCCTCCAGATGGACGGGACGGTCAACGGCCAGGACATCCTGGTGTTCGTCCCGGACGAGACCTATTTCCAGAACGGTTTCGTCATCAAGTTCAAGGAAGGCGACGACTACACCAAGATCTTCAAGTACACGGAACCCGTGGAGGTTCTCCGCGGTTCCGTGGTGGACCTCGGTGACATCACCGAAGGGATCCAGCACTACGACAACCCGTTCTCCAGCGACGTCAAGGACCTGGATGCGGACGGCAACGCGAACTGCTACATCGTCAACGAACCCGGCAGCTACAAGTTCAAGGCGGTCTTCGGCAACGAGCCCACGAACTACCTGAAGGACGTCGAGTCCGCGGATATCCTCTGGGAGACCTGGAACGACGCTTCCGAGGTGACGCCGAACAGCGTGCTCGCCTCCGCCTCCTTCGCCGAGGACTTCATCATCCTCCATACTCCGGAGACCCTGCATCCCGGCAATGCGGTCATCGCCGCCAAGGATGCATCCGGGAAGATCCTCTGGAGCTGGCACATCTGGGTTCCGGAGACGCCCGTCCAGACCGGCAGCTTCGGCGGGATCATGGGCGACGACCTGATGGACCGCAACCTGGGAGCCCTGGTCGCGACCACCGACACCGAGGCGTCGGTCGATCCGCGCTCCTACGGCCTGATGTACCAGTGGGGCCGCAAGGACCCGTTCACGGCGGCCGGTGAATTCAACGGCAAGAGCCCGGCCACCTGGGCCGGTGCCGCGGACGAGGTCGCTCCCGGCCTGATTTCGTTGGAAGAGTCCATCGCGAACCCGCGCCTGCTGGGCCACATCAACAACGGCGACTGGAACAGCACCAACAACGACGAGCTGTGGGTGGAGTCCGACAAGACCATCTACGATCCCTGCCCGCCCGGATACCGGGTTCCGAAGCCGGTTGGCGCCGGTCCTTTCTGGAGCAGTGACCTCACCGCCCAGGCCGGCTGGAGCGTGAATGTGGCCGCCGGCTGGTTCCGGATCGGTTCCCCCGACGCCTCCATCTTCCCGCTCGCGGGTTACCGCGACGACTATGAGGTGGGCGGCCTGGCCAAGGTGGGTATCCGTACCCTGTACTGGGTGTCCCGTGGCAGCGGTGCCAAGGGCAGCGGTGCCGACCTCCGTTCCGACAAGGCCTACACCTTCGGTTCCGCGCCGAAGGCCCGTCTCGGATCCGTACGTTGTACTGTTGAATAACTGAAACTAATAATAAACACAAACCCATATGAAAAAGTTTTTCACGCTCGTTGTGCTGGCGCTCCTGGCTGTGGGCTGCGCCAAGGAATATGACGACACCGGCCTGCGCGAACTGATCGCCGGCCTGGACGCGAGAATCAGCGAACTGGAGACCTCCGTTTCGGCCATCCAGTCCACCGTGGGCGACGGCAAGTTCGTCCGCAAGGTGGAAGAGTACAAGGACCCGGATACGGGCCGCACCACCGGTATTACCGTCACCTACACCGACGGCAACATCGTGCATTTCAACATCGTCCCGACGGATCCCACCCAGGGTCCCGTCTTCTCCGTGATCCGCAACGGCGCCGGCGAGCTCGTCTGGGCCGTGGACGGCATCGCCATCAAGATGGACGGGAATGATGTTCCCGTGTACCAGACCCCGTCCTTCACCATTGACGAGGAAGGCAACCTCCTCGTGGAGGTCGACGGGAAGACGACCAACCTCGGACCGGTCAAGAACGAAGGCGCCACCCTGCAGGACGGCATCTTCACGAACCTCGCCGTCAAGGATGACGCGGTGGTCCTGACCCTCTCCGACGGTTCCACGGTGAACATCCCGTTCGCCGAGGCCTTCAAGCTGAACATCGAGACCGCGGCTTACACCTTCGGCAAGGTCGAGCCCATCGAGATTCCCTACACCGTGTCCGCGAAGACCGCGGGCACCGTCGTGGGTGTCGCCGGCTACAGCCCCAAGGATTTCTCCATGGAGGTGACGGCCGAGAAGATCATCGTGACCCCGCTCAGCATGAATGCCGCCGCCGTCATGATGGCCTATGCCGATTCCAAGGTCGGTCTGGTCTCCGTGGTGAACCTCGTCATCGAGGCTGAAGGCTTTGAGATCACCGATGCCCCTTACAGCGCCGAATACGATTACCTGGCGAAGGGTGAGGACGCTGTCGTCGTCGCCAACGCCGTCTCCAACATCTCCTTCGAGGTGAAGCCCGTCGAGGAGTGGATCCATGTCGCCAGTGTGAAGAGCACGGCCTATGCCATCACCCTCAAGCTTGATGACAACCTGACCGGTGACGTCCGGGAAGGTACCGTGAACATCGTGAAGGCCGGCACCGACGAGGTGGTCCAGACCATCAAGATCGCCCAGCTCGCCGCCGTCATCGAGACGGGTCCGAAGAACCTCAGCAAGAAGGGCGCTGCCAACAGCTACATCGTGACCGAGGCCGGGGACTACAAGTTCTGGGCTGTGAAGGGTAACAGCGGTATCGAGGTCAATCCCGCTTCCGTGGAAGTCCTCTGGGAGACCTGGAACAACGCCGAAGAAGTGACCGCGAACAGCGTGATCGCTTCCGTGGCCCTCTCCGGCAGCTATGTGGTGTTCTCCACCCCGGAGACCCTCAAGGCCGGTAACGCCGTGATCGCCGCCAAGGACGCCGCCGGCGTCATCCTCTGGAGCTGGCACATCTGGGTGCCCGCCACCGAAGTCGCCAACATCGACAACGGCATCTATTCCGCGCCGATGATGGACCGCAACCTGGGCGCCCTCGTGGTCGCCACCGCCGATGACGCCATCACCGTGGAGTCCTTCGGCCTGTCCTACCAGTGGGGCCGCAAGGATCCGTTCGTGGGCGTCGGCACCATGGGTGCGGACGGCAATGCCACCGTTGCCGGTGTCGCCCTTTCCGTCACCGAAGGTGCGGGCGATGCGGACGAGTCCAAGATCACCCTGGAGCAGTCCATCCAGAACCCGACCCTGCTGGGCCACACCAAGAACAAGGGTTGGCTCCTGGAGGTCGACAATACCCTCTGGCAGAACGATGTGAAGACCATGTACGACCCGTGCCCTCCGGGATACCGTGTCCCTGGCCGCGATAAGACCCAGCCTTTCCACTCCGACGACCTGAGCGCCGCGACCGGCTGGTCCGAAGCGACCAACTGGTTCACCCTGGGTGATCCCAAGGCTGTCTTCCCGCTGGCGGGTTACCGCGACGACTACAGCCCGAAGGTGATCTGCCACGGCTATGACCGCGCCGTTTACTGGACGGCCTATGCTTCGGCTGAAGATGGCGGCACCGCTTACTATGTCAATGTCCGCAAGGGTTCCGCGCACAAGCTCGCCGAAGCCGGCAAGTCCCGCGCCGGTTCCGTCCGCTGCGTCGTGGCGGATGAGACCCCCATCCTTCCGCCGGTCGAGCCCACGGATCCGGTCGGCCCCGTCTCCTCCACCGTGGACCTGAGCAAGGACGCCAGCGCGAACAGCTACCTGGTCAGCGCGGCGGGCGACTACAAGTTCAAGGCCGTGAAGGGTAACTCCGCCGAGTCCGTCGGCGCCGTGGCCAAGGCCGAGGTCCTCTGGGAAACCGAGAATACCGCGACGGCTCCCGAGGCGGGCGCCATCATCGCCAAGGTCGGTTTCGAGGACGGTTTCGTCACCTTCTCCACCCCGGAGACCCTCAAGCCCGGCAATGCCGTGATCGCCGTCAAGGACGCTTCCGAGACCATCCTCTGGAGCTGGCACATCTGGATTCCCGCTACGGAAGTGGCGGTGTGGAATTCGGAGGAGTTCGCCGGCGCCAAGATGCTGGACCGCAACCTGGGTGCCCTGGTGGCCACGAACAAGGAAGGCGACGTGGATCCGCTTTCCATCGGCCTGTACTATCAGTGGGGCCGCAAGGACCCGTTCCCGGGTGCCACCGAGTTTGCCAAGTCCCCGGCTGGCGCGAAGGTCGCCGGTACGGCATGGACCTACCACAAGGAGCTGATCACCACCGCCTATTCCATTGAGCATCCGACGGAGTACGCCTCTGTTCCGGAAGTGGATGACGGTGTCTGGAATTCCGAGAACGTGACCGACCTGTGGAACACGGAGGATGGCAAGAAGACCGTCTACGACCCGTGCCCTCCGGGCTACCGCGTGCCGGTGTACAACGGCGAACTGCCCATGTGGAAGAAGTCTGCCGACGGCTGGAATTTCGAAGAGAGCCGCTTCAGCTATGGCGACTTCATTTTCACCGTGGCCGGTTATCTGGATTGCTGGAGCGCCTCCTATGCCTACTCCAACCTGCGTACCCATATCTGGGCCTCCAAATCGTACGATGAGAAGCGGGGTACCGCCCTGTACTTCCGCGGCGACAAGGATCCCAAGTACTACGATACCAAGTTCCACAAGGCGAAGGCTGCCTCCGTCCGCTGCGTCGTTGAATAATCAAGCAGGCTTTCCTATGAGAAAGACATCTCGCATATCGTTATTGACCGTGCTCCTGGGCCTTCTGCTGGCCCAGGGCTGCACGGCCGACCGTATGGGGATGGCCGTTCCGAATCCCAATACCAAGCCGAATTCCGGGGAGATCCCGAACGGGGATCCTTTCAATCCGGACAACCCCAACCCGCCGGGGCCGGTGAATCCGGATGATCCCGCCGACGTCTGGGTCAAGAATCCGGATCGGCTGGCCCGCATCGGCCTGACGCCGATCATCGAGATCTACTACACCGAGTACACCCGGACGGATCTGTTCCCGTCCCTGGAAGAGGTGCGCAACTTCACCCACATCAACGTGGGCCACGTGCGCTTCGTGGACAAGGACAATGGTGTGGGCATCGAAATCGACGCCAAGACCGTTCCGCTGGTCCAGAAATTCGTCGCCTACAAGGCGCAGTACCCGGAGTTGAAGGTCAAGCTGCAGATGGGCGGCTGGGGCAAGAATGCCGACGGCTGGTCCCAGATGGCCCGCGACGTCGAGAAGCGCAAGGCTTTCGTGGACGAGTGCGTGGCCATCTGCAAAACCTACGGCATCGACGGATTCGACATTGACTGGGAATATCCCACCTATGCGGCCAAGGACGGGGATCACGTGAACGGAGCCAGCCCGGCTGACTACGAGAATTTCGTGACCCTGTTCAGGGAGATGCGTGAGGCGATGCCTGACAAGATCCTCTCCTATGCGGCGTCCGACAGCGGCAAGTACACCGACAACTACGGCGTGCTTCCGTATATCGACTACATCAACGTGATGACCTACGACCAGGGTAATCCGCCGTACCACAATGCGACCCTCTACCGCAGTTCCATCACGGGCTCCCGGTGCTGCGCCGAGGCCATCGACGACATTTTCCACGGCCAGCAGGGCATCCCGTACCAGATGATGAACTTCGGCCTGGCCTTCTACGGCCACGGCGACGGCTACAAGCTCAAGACGGGGAACCGCTATCCATCTTCGGTGGACTACAGCAAGCTGGAGGACATCTTCTTCAAGGGCACCTGCGACGGCATGGACGTCAAGGGCGTGAACTACCGCATCTGGGACGACGTAGCCAAGGTCCCGTACCTGGCCGACCCGCTGGGCAAATTGTACGCGAGCTACGAGGACATCGAGTCCATCAACGCGAAGGTCGAGTACCTGAAATCCCGCAACATGCTGGGCGCGATGATCTGGGAATACCGTCATGACAATGACGAGGGAACCCTCCGTCACGCGGTGAAGCATGCCATGGACGGCAACCCGGATGCGCCCGGCAAGTACGAGCGCCCGGACGAGTATGTCCCGCCGACCCCGAAGGAACTCCCGGTGATGGGCAGCCATACTACCTACAAGCTCCAGGCCGGCGGCAAGCAGGTCGAAGAGCTTTCGGGCCTGTGCCTGTCCAAGGACGGTGATTTCCTCTGGGGCGTGCACGACAAGGGCACCCTGTACCGGATCAACTTCGACGGCAGCTTCGTGCAGCAGTGGTACCACGATGCCGATATGGAAGGCATCACCCTGGATCCTTCCACCGGCGACCTGTACATTGCCCTGGAGAGCAGTTCCAAGTCGGCCTACAAGCTTCCGGCTCCCGGCTATAACTCCTATTCCTCCCTGTTTGCGGTGGAAGGTGTGGACAGTATGGGCAACTCCGGTATCGAAGGCATTGCCTGGCACAAGGGGAACCTGTATTTCGGCTCGCAGACGGGCGCCCGGCTGTTCGAGTACACGCTGGACGGCACCCAGCTGTCCAAGAAGAGCCTCCGCGACGTAACCTCCACCATCTCCGAAGTGGGAGACCTGTGTTACGATCCGGTCAGCGACTACCTCTGGGTGCTGGATTCCAACTCCAACAAGGACAAGCCGCAGTACCTGCCGTTTACGCTGTATCTGTTCGACGGTGACGCCACGAAACTCCTGGCCACGTATTCAGTAGGCGGATTCGCCAACTGGAACCCGGAGGCCGTGTGCGTCGACCATGCCCATAACTGCATCTGGATTGCGGATGACTGTGACAGCGGCAATCCGTCCCTCCTGCACAAGGTCGAGTTTTCGAACCTTTGATTGCGTTTATCTTCTGACGGAATCCGCCCCGCGTGATGTGGGGCGGATTCTTTGTATAGAGGGGGGCGCCGTTACGGCTGCGTCCCGGCCGCCGGATCATCGGCAGAGAGATACTCGGTGGGCGTCTTTCCGGTGAACTGCCGGAAACTGCGGAGGAAGGAGGAATAGGAGGAAAAGCCCGAAAGGTCGGCGACCTGGGTGACGGGCATCCCGGGATTTCCGTCCAGGAGGTCCAGGGCATGCCGGATCCGGCAGCCGTTCACCAGGTCGTTGAACGACGCTCCCGTCTCCTTGTTGATGCAGGCCGAAATATAGGTGGTATTGGTGCCGAGTTCCTTGGCCAGGTCGGCCACCTGCAGGCCGTGGACTTTGTACAGCTGCTTTTCTTTACGCCTGCCGGTCTGAAAAGGGTATGTTTTTAGGATTTGGAAGGGGCAAGGTTTTTTGGAAGACCGCATTTCAAGGATTTGGAAGCGGGGGCCGCGCGAAAAGACATAACTTTGTTTTCACCACATAGTAAGTTCTAGAATAACACTCCATTTCATGCAACGTTTCGTATTGCTTTTATCTGCGGTGTTTGTTGCCGCCATGTTGCCCTCCTGCACGCAGCCGGAGAACCCTGGGAAGCCGGATAAGCCTTAGAATCCGGAGAATCCGAACAAGCCGGAAGACCCCTGGTTTGCCAAACAAGAAATCACCGAGTATCAGTATTATAATGACAACTGGTACAGCCGTGGCGCCATCTGGCCCTCCGACATACCGGTTCCATAGTATTCTGTCACAGTTGTTGCCACACACGAAATATCACGAACTGAACCAATGACCATGAAAAGATTATTGCTACCCCTTCTGCTGGCGCTGCCGCTGGTGTCCTGCATAGAAGAAGACAAACCCGGGACCGACCCGGGAACCCCGGACACACCCGAAACACCCACGCCCACGTCAGACTGGCAGGATGTCGGGGCTTCTGCCGGAAGTCTCAAACGGGACGCCATTACGATGACGTTCTCCGCCGGGACGTTCAATGAAAACGAAAAGGTGGGCATTACGGTCGTTGAGGCCGGTACGGTTGCCGGTGATTCGGAGAGATCCCCGTTCTATCAGGTAACGATGCCGGCAAGCGGCTCCGCAAAACCTGTCACGGTGTCTATCAAATACGATGGCGATTTGTCAGAAGTGAAAGCTGCTATCCGGACAGAGTACTATGCCTTCAGCCTGCAGGAGTTCTCGACCGAGACCCGTATCATAGAATCCACTGCTGCGGACGGATCCATCAGTATTACCGTTCCCGAGTCGTATCCCTGTGAGGGGAAGAGCCCATATTTTTCGATAGGCCTCGTTGTCGCCGATGAATTTGCCCCGTTTACAGGGACCAGAGCAACCGCAGAAGACTTTACCTTCGGCTGGAACGTCTCTTCCGCCGATAAGGATCTTTATCGGAGTAATCGCGGAAAAATGGAAGAGTTCATCCGTAACTGGGTACCCACAGCGCAATCCATGCTTTATGCACGGGGATTCGATATTCCTAAGATATACTATGAGCTCAAGAATCTGGATGGAAAAGATGGTGGTAAAAACGGTGTTGTCAGAGGTCTGTTTTGTCCTCCTGCTTTTTTTAAGACGAGCGGATACGTCTGCATCAATTCTGCCCAGTTGTACAAGGCGTTGACGAAGGGGACTGAGACTGACATAGAAGCGATGAAAACGACACTGATCCACGAAACCCTTCATGCCAGCCACTGTATTATGTATGATCCCAGATGGTCCATCGCCGGGAACGCCGCCAATTTCTTCAAGGGGACAGAGTGGACGATGCTGTCCGAGGCACTGGCGGTCTGGAGCGAGCAGTTTATTCGTGAACAGAAGGTACTGAAAGGGGATCCTGTCGATGAGCCTGAGAACTATCAGCCTTTCATCAAATCTTTTTTCCCTGACGGTTATTGGTATGCGCTTGTCACACAGAGCCGTTATACTGATCACGGCTATGCGATGGCTGCTTTTATCCAATACCTGGACAAGAAGACCAGTCACAAATCCATCGTGCGCCTGCTCGAATTGCAGAAAGCGGGTTATTCCAGCGTCCGGGCCGTATTCGATAAGTTCTTGGAAGAGAACGGATTAACGTTCTTCAACCCCCAGAGTTACCTGGATTTTGCCTTCCAGTACTGCAACGGTGACCTGGTGAATACAATCAATTATACGAAAATTAACCCGATGAAAGCCTGTACGACGTCCGCCACCGTATCTGTCCCCTATGATAATACGGGCAAAGAAGTCAATAATTACGGCTTTGTCACGGGATCATTGAGATATGCCGCCCCCCTCATGCGGGATTATTCGGATTACAATCTGGTTTTTACCCAACTGACGGAAGGGCTTGAGAGCCATGTGTGGTATCCGGTATCCGGCAACAGGATGGCCTATTTGGGAAAGGCCACGCGGGAGGAGCCGCTTACGGCCTCCATCGCGGAAATACTGAAATACGCCGAACAGACACAGTTCATGACCATCACGATAAAAAGCAGCATGGCCGATGAAAACAGTCCGCTTTCGTCTTATCTGAATGTCGCCTTTGCCATGCCGGCCAAAATGCCGGATATCTGGAGCATCGACTTTTCGGGAGATATCATGGTGGGCAAGAAAACATACTGGCTCAACCTGGGATGGACCATGTTCGAAACGGGAGGCAGTGGCACGCAGATCACCGTCTCCGAAGGAGGAAACGGATATCACGTCGAAGGCTATGATCCGGATTACAAAACCAGAATCAGCTTTGGCATCGAGGCCGGTGAGAACGGCTTCGGAGATGCTGTCCAATTGTCCTGCTATATGCCTTCTTATGATGGCGTCACCTTCACGATCGATCGGATGCCGCTCATTTATTATGATTCAGGTAAGGACTCATCATGGGGCTCGGCCCAATGGGAGCATAAAGACGCGTCCAACAATTCGATCGTGCTGAAAATCTATTATAATCCCTTGTAATAGCGCGCACGGCCTGCACCTGTTTTGAGGATTTGTATATCAATTTTTAATAACACGCAGAAATATAAAAACCATTAGAATCGTACGCTTGATTCTGACCGCTGCTTTTGCCGGTTAACTGTTGTCTTCCTGTGAGGATCCCTTCGGAAAAAAATCCGAGACGGGTATAAAGGTGGAGTTCATGTTTGATACCGGCGGATCATCGGGAAGAACGGTTCACTGCTCCTATACGATCTTTGGCTAGGATTACGAGGAAGACGCAAATGGTAACGTCAAATATGGAACCCGGTCAAAAGTCGATGACGGCATGATCAAGAAAGCGAGTATAGAAGTACTTGGAATGACGGATACTAAAGACACGGGCTTCAAAAAAGTATTCACGGTTACCAAAAGTTCCGGGACGATTGATTTTGTCGTTGATGATGAATCCACAAAGGTCCTGATCACAGGTGAAGCAAAAGTGGTTATGGGTTCACATTCCGGATCGGTCGAACAGTCCTATATGCATTACATCGTCATCAAATAAAGAAGAAAAAACAGAACAGCGGGGGTGACCATTCCGGGTCACCCCCTTCTTTCGCTTTGTGCTTGCGGTTTGCCGGAAAATGCTTATTTTTGCGTTCATACGGCCACATTCTTGATGAACATGAAACGGAAACATTGGATGATCTGGGCGGCAGCCTTGCTGCTCCCGGCCCTTGCAGGGGCGCAGGAGAGCGGTTCGCTCACGGTGGATGCCGATTTCCTCACCCGCGGAGAGTACCGCTACGGCGGGCTGGCCGAAGAGGAGACCGCCGAGCAGAACCAGGCGGCGTTCATCCTGGAACGCACACGGCTCGGCGTCGGGTATGCGCGGGGCGGCTTCACCGCGAAGGTGGTGGCTCAGCACAGCGGCATCTGGGGCGGGGACGCCGGCGGAGATTTCAGCCTCAAGGAGGCCTGGGTGCAGTTCGATACCAAGCCGGGCTTCTTTGTCAAGGCCGGACGCCAGAACCTCGCCTACGACGACCAGCGCATCTTCGGAAACGACGACTGGGCCATGACCGGCTATTCCCACGACGTGCTGAAGGTTGGCTGGGAAGGGAAGGGGCACAAACTGCACCTCCTGGGAGCCTGGAATCAGAATGCGGCCAATATGTCCGGCGGAACGACTTTCCTGAACGGCTATCAGCCTTACAAGGCGATGGAAGCCCTCTGGTATCATTACGATGTTCCGTCCTTTCCGTTGGGCGCTTCGCTTGTTTTCATGAACGTCGGCATGCAGGGGGTCGATGCCAGCACCCAGGAGCCCAAGACCTTCCAGCAGCAGCTTGCGGGCGCCTATCTGTCCTTCAAGCCGGAAAGATGGTCGGCGGAAGCGGCGTATTACCACCAGATGGGCCGGGAAGAGAACGGCCTTCCCCTCGACGCCTGGATGGCCAGCATCCGAGGCCAGGTGAACTTCCCGCCCGCCTTTCAGGTCTATGTCGGCTACGACTACCTGAGCGGCGATCCGGATTACGCGATTCCCGCGCAGGGAATGCTGGGTCTGACGCGCCATGAGACCGTCCGCGGTTTCAGCTCCATCTTCGGCTCCCACCACAAGTTCTACGGGGCGATGGACTTCTTCTATGTGACCACCTACCTGAACGGCTTCACGCCCGGCCTGCAAAACGCCTATGCCGGCGTCCGCTGGACCCCGATTCCGTCCATCGCGGTGGATGCCTCCTATCACTTCTACGCGGCGGCTACCCGCCTGGAGGACTCGAAAAAGCCCCTCGGCCACGACATCGAACTCGCCGCCACCTGGTCCTTCCTCAAGGATGCCCGCCTGAGCCTCGGCTACTCCTACATGCACGGGACCGAGACCATGGAAATGCTCAAGCGCACGACCGGCAACCGCCGCCTCCACTGGGCCTGGCTCATGCTTTCCGTGACCCCCACCTTCTTCCAAAGCAAACATTGATACAAAGCCGTGTACAAGCCTAGCCGCTTCCCCCAACACTACACTTTTTCCCCGACCCCAACGTAACAAAAACACCATTCTACAGACCAAAACGATACCTTCCTCACTTCGCAAAGTGGGGTATATCGCATTTGGGCGCGTGAAACGCATATTTTGTGACATTGACATCGGGATTCTTGAATGACGCTGCCTTTCGCCAAATTGGCGCACCGATATGTGCCTCCGATACGGCTACAAAAGCTATCCCCGTGCGCCAAGGGCCGATTTGAGAGCCTCAGACACTGGACCACTCCATACAACGCGTATAATCCGCATCAAGGTGCGGCAGTTTGGCGAAATAAGTTCGTCACTACACGGACCTTTGCACGTAACCTTCAAACGGCCGTTCGTACAAAAAGAAATCCGCCCCGCAAAACACGGGGCGGAAGGGCAAGACTCAGCATTAATCATTTTATTACGTCCTGGATCCAGAAGTCCCACCTTTCATTGCTAACTCTTTTGAGAGGGCCCACCACGGCACGTAAGTGCACTTCGACGCCACAGGTCGCTTCATCCACTTCGAAATCAAAGGAGCCTGATACCTGGTTATAAGCTCCCGTTTGATAGTGATACTTGCTATCCAGTCCATTGACAAAGATATATACCGCAGAAACATCCCCTTCGCCCACGGTCTTCAGTGTGCCGTCTTCGTCTTTAAATTTGCCATATACGTTAAAGTCGACATGAATCTTTTTGCCTGAAGGGTTACGGATTTTACAGTCAACAGCAAAGTCTTCCTCAGGCCCCCGCGGTTTATCGCAAGAGGTTAGCGCCACGAGAACGATGGCCAGGGCGGCAAACAAAGGCTTAAACAACTTATTCATAGGTACAAGATTTTATGGGTTTTGACAGGGCTGATTACTACTTGTTGATCCAGATGCGCGCAATTGTATTGACCAAATCGTAACCGGTGGATTTATCAAACTCGGCACAAAGAGATACACTGACGCCATCGGTCTCATCGTCCAATTCGAAATCGAAGGAACCTGAGGCCTGGTGATCAAATCGTTTTTCATATATAAAATCGGTGCCCTCTCCAACGGCCATGATAGATACCGAAATAACATCTTTATTGTTCAGGAGCTCCCATGCACCCTCATTTAGTCTATCAAAGACTGCTTTCAGGGTGTATTCGCAATGAATCGTTTTGCCCGAAGGGTTGCTGAGATACACCACACCAGAAACGAGGCTCGTCCCTTTTCGTTGGTAGCCGCAGCCGCTGACGGAAAACGCAACGAGGATAATGGCCAGAGCGGTAAACAAATGCTTAAACTTCTTCATCGGTAATCGTTTTAATGTCTTTGACAAATATATGGTTTTTCCCTCCGCGGCAGCTTTCAAATTCCCCAAACGGCGCCTTCCAAAATAAGCAAACCCCTTCAAATTCTAAAAATAGCCCCTTTTCCGGCGTCCCGGGGTGCTTCCAAATCATAAAACTGCTTATCTTTGAATATGAAAACCGTCCTCCTCCTTGTGAGCCTCCTCCAGGCCCTTCCGTTCGTGCGGATGGACTACGAGAAGCTGCCCGATCTGCCGACGCCCCGTTGCGCCCACGTCGTTACTACCTCCGGTGACGACATCTTTGCATTCGGGGGACACACGAGAGGATTCGTCCCGGTCGCAACGGCCGAGTGCTTCAGCGGCGGCAAGTGGCAGACGCTGGACATGACCTATTCCCACGACGGGGGATTCCTGACGGAGCTGCCGGACGGGAAGTGGATGATTGGCGGCGGCAACGAGAAGTCGTTCGGTATCGGCCAGACTTTCGGCGTGGAACTGTTCGATCCGGCCACCCGCAGCTTCTCTCCGCTGACCATCCTGGACCGGCCCCGGGCCTATGCCTCCGCCGCCGCGCTCCCGGGCGGCCGCGTGGTCGTTTCCGGCAACTGGTATAAGGAAGACGGCATTGCCTTGTACACCCCGAAAGAAGGCTTCCAAGGCTTTAAAAATGCAACGGAAGAGCGTCGCAGCCCCTATATCCTGCCCATGGAGGATGGCAACGCGCTCATCTTTGGGGGAATGGACATTCACGGCGACGCCACCAAAGGATGGGTGGACCTGCTGGAGGGAGAGCCCTTCTCCGAACCCCTGCTGACGGAATGGACCCCTTTCAACTTTTACGTCTCCGTTACCCCGCCCGGACAGATCGCCCCGGAAACCTGGCTCGTGCCGGCCCAGAGCAAGACGGACGGAAGCACCGGCATCCTGCTGGTGCAGGGCCCATCATTCTCCCTCCTCCCCACCGACATCCCGATTCCCCGGACCGGCATCTCGGCCTGTGACATCGAATATGCCATGCCCCTCCTCCTGGACACGCAGCGGGCGTGCGCCTGGCTTCCCGGCATTGACACCGGCCGGCGGTTTTACCTGACGAAACTGGATTACGCCCCGGCCCTCAAGGGGGAAAAGGCCCGGGTGACCACCTATTATGCCGAGAATCCCGACGGCGGCTTCCCCAAGGAAATGGGCTTCACCCTCCTTCCGGACGGAAGCATCGCCGCCCTCGGAGGCTTCCTGACGGACAATTTCCAGCCGGTGGGGATGGCCTTCCTGTTCCGCCCGCTCGGGGAAGCATCTCCCGCCGGTCATAGCAAGGCGCTTGTCCTGGCACTATTGGCAGCCGGCCTTCTCGCGGCCGCCGGGGTGGCACTGTTCCTCTCCCGACGCAGGAATAAAGCGGTTGAGCCGGAGCCGTCCTCCTCGGAACTGCTGATGCAGAGTATCCGGACGATCCTGGAGGAAAAGCAATTGTACAAGGTGCACGGCCTGCAGGTGGCGGACCTGGCCAAGGAACTCGGGTCCAACACCACCTACATCTCGGCCTGTATCAACAAGGAAACCGGCGCCACCTTCAACGACTTGGTGAACGGATACCGGATCCGCCATGCGCTCGGCCTTCTCGCCGAAAACCCCTCCCTGCCCGTCGTCCAGGTGGCCGACATCTCGGGGTTCTCCTCCTATTCTTCCTTCCTCCGCAGCTTCCGGCAATACACCGGCAAGACCCCTTCCGAATACCTTTCCGCCGGGCATGAGCCCTGATGGGGTCGCGGTAGGTTTCCTGCGCGATTATTTGTAAATTTGCACAGAATCAAGAAGCTTTCGATATGAAAAAAGCGTTTGCGTTTGCGGCCGCCCTCGTTCTCCTGGCCGTCTGCGGGCCCAAGGCCCCCCAAATGCCGGCCGATGCGGTCGTGCTGCGCAGCCCGGACGGGCAGCTGGAACTGAAGTTCGCCGTCGTGGACGGCGTCCCGGAATATACGCTGGACCGCGCCGGAAAGGCGGTTGTGCTGCCTTCCCGGCTGGGATTCGAGCTGCTGGGCCGGGAGAGCCTGGACGGCGGGTTTACCCTCGCCGGAACGGCTTTCGACTCGCTGGACGAGACCTGGGAACCGGTCTGGGGCGAGGAAGCGTCCATCCGGAACCACTATAATGAGCTGCTGGTGACGCTCGAGCAGAAGCCCGAGGCGGTGCGCGAAGCGCAGCGGGGTGTGAGCGCCACGGACCCGAACTACACCGCCGACCTGGGCAACCCGTACGGTAAGGGCGCCGTGATGCAGGTGCGTTTCCGCCTGTACGACGACGGCCTCGGATTCCGGTACGAGTTCCCGCTCGAGAACGCATTGACCTATTTCAAGGTCCAGGAAGAACTCACCGAGTTCGCGATGACCGGCGACCACACGGCCTGGTGGATTCCGGGAGACTATGACACCCAGGAGTACAACTACACGGAGTCCCGGCTGTCGGGAATCCGGGGGAAGAACAAGTCAATGCGGCTGGGCAACGCTTCCGCCGAAGGCTTCTCCGACACCGGCGTGCAGACGGCCCTCCAGCTGAAGACGGATGACGGGCTGTACATCAACATCCACGAGGCCGAGGTGGTGAACTATCCCACGACGAATCTCCTCCTGGACGACGCCACGATGGTGTTCCGCACCTGGCTCACCCCGGATGCCGAGGGCGTGAAGGGCCGCCTCCAGGCGCCCTGCAAGAGTCCCTGGCGTACGGTGATGGTCTGCACCTCCGCGACGGACGTGCTGGCTTCCCGCCTGATCCTGAACCTGAACGAGCCCTGCGCCCTGGAGGACGTCTCCTGGATTCATCCCACGAAGTATATGGGCGTATGGTGGGAGATGATCACCGGCAAGAGCGAATGGTCCTATACCTTTGACTATCCCTCCGTGCAGCTGGGGGTGACGGATTACGCGAAGAGCACCCCGCACGGCCGCCATGGTGCGAACAATGAGAACGTGCGCCGCTATATCGACTTCGCCGCGGAGAACGGCTTCGACGCCCTCCTGATCGAGGGCTGGAACGAGGGCTGGGAGGACTGGTTCGGCCACCAGAAGGACGCCGTGTTCGATTTCCTGACCCCGTATCCCGATTTCGACCTGCCGGCCCTGAACGACTATGCCCATGCCAAGGGCATCCGCCTGGTGATGCACCACGAAACCTCCTCTTCCACACTCAATTACGAGCGCTGGATGGAGCAGGCCTACACGCTGATGAACCAGTATGACTACGATGCCGTGAAGAGTGGCTACGTGGGCAATATCATCCCCTACGGCGAGCATCACTACAGCCAGCCGATTATCAACCATTATCTGCATGCCATCAAGGAGGCGGCGAAGCACCACATCATGGTGAACGCCCACGAGGCGGTGCGCCCGACGGGCCTCTGCCGCACCTGGCCCAACCTGATCGGCAACGAGAGCGCAATGGGCACCGAGTACCGCGGCGGCATCAACCCCGGCCACACGACCATCCTGCCGTTCACCCGCCTGCAGGGCGGCCCGATGGACTACACCCCGGGCATTTTCGAGACCGATATGTCCATTACCGCGCCCGGCCAGACCGGCAAGATGCACCACACCATCTGCAACCAGCTGGGCCTGTACGTGACGTTCTATTCCCCGCTCCAGATGGCGGCCGACCTGCCGGAGAACTATGCCCGCTTCATGGACGCTTTCCAGTTCATCAAGGACGTGGCAGCCGACTGGGACCAGAGCCTGTACCTGGAGGCCGAACCGGGGGCCTACATCGTGACGGCCCGTCATCCGAAGATGTCCACGCTCAACTCCGGGCGGGTGGCTGGCAAGTCCAGCGTCTGGGAGTTCGTGCACCCCGACGGCAAGGAACACGATGTCTGGTACGTGGGCGGCATCACCGACGAGAACGCCCGCGAGGTCTCCGTGAAGCTGGACTTCCTCACGCCGGGCGTGCAGTATGAGGCGACGATCTATGCCGATGCCCCCGACGCCGACTTCGAAACGAATCCGCAGGCCTATACCATCACCCGCCGGACCGTCAGCGCCGATACCACGCTGGATCTCCGGATGGCCCGCGCCGGCGGCTTCGCCGTGTCGCTGCGCTCGCTGTAACTACAGCTTCTCGCCGCAGTTCGGGCAGAACTTCGCGTCAGGATTCTTGAGCGGCGCGCCGCAGTACTTGCAGAAACGCTTTTGGGCCGCTGCAGGTGCCGGCGCAGGGGCTTTGTCGGCCGCTTCTGCCGCCTTCAGCTCTGCTTCCGCCTTATTGAACTCGTTCAAAGTCTTTTGGACCAGGGCGTCGCGCTCGGCCCCCGGTTCCATCGGAATGAAGATCCAGCGGACCTGGTACTCCAGGCCGGACGCCGTGTATCCGATCGCCCCTTCCCGGCTGACCAGGTAACAGCCCGGGTCGCCTTCCTGCCGGGGATGTTCCTCGTCCCAGCGCTTGGCAAAGCCGAATACCTCAAACAGCGGACAGGGAGTCAGATCCTTCGCGAGCCGCCAGGCGGGGACGCGGTTCACCGCAATGGACAGCGCCTGCGTCATATAATCATAATGGCCGGTCAGATAGGCCTTCCGGGCCATTTCCTCCGTGTAGTTCACTTTTTCCATGGCTTATTCCTTTACGCCGTAATAGGCGAGATACATACTTTCGACTTTTGAGTTTTTCCAGTTGGAGAAATCTTCATTGATGATTTGCGAGGAGTTCTTTCCCCCCACGGTCGTCATATCGTGTGCGCGGCTGTAGATTTCGCTGGCACCCGCCTTCGTGTTTTCGATGATAAACTTTTGAAGGTCGGCATTGTTGGAGTTGTCCCCGCCGTAGGACTTGTCCATGATGCCGCCGACAATGGTGGAGACGGCCACGTCGCCGGTCTTTTTAATCATCGCCGTCTGGGCTTTGTCCACCGCATCCTCCACGCTTGCGCCGCGGGACAGCTCGTGGACAACCGTCTTGGTCCCTTCTAAATAGACATTGGCGGTTCCTTCAAAGAGGACTTGCTTGACTCCCGAAAGGCCATAGTCCTTTGACACCTCACCCAGGCTGTTCTGCGCGACGGTGAAACCGCCTTCGGCCATACCGCCGATCACGCCTACGGTGACGCTGCGGCCCTCCACATAGGCTTCCACACCGCCGACGAGGGTCGCTTTGAGGAAATTATGACCGTTCTTGACCGCCTTGCCGCCGGGGACCGTCTCCCCGAGGATGTTCACCGTCCCCTCGGCGACATTGTCGATGAGTTCCATATCGGCCAGCCAGAGCGAAGCATCCAGCTCTTCCTGCGCATAAACGGCCTGGTTGGCGTTCTCCATCTTCTGGATGGCGCGGATCAGGTTCTCGGTATCGTGCTTCACCAGCTCGATGTCGCGCATATTGCCGTCTTCATCATCGACCGGGATGCCGTATTGGGTGGCAATCACACGGATGTCGTTGATCTTTTCGGGCGTGAATCCCTTTTCGAGCAGTTCCCGTGCGTTCTCGCGGGCGATTTCTTCATCGAGCCGCGCCTGCTCGGAATGGGAGGCATAGTCCGCGGCATCCTTCTCAAAGGCATCTTGATAGGCCGCATTGGTCTTGGCCTGCTCCTTCCAGGCCGCGGCGTTCTCTTCCTGGCTCCGGACCCATTCGTTCACGTCGTTGTCGTCGTACTGAGTCCCGGTTTCGAGATTCTTCCAGCCGTATTCCGAATCCGGTTCGAGGGTGATCCTCTCGCCGGTCGAGGGACTCGTCATCGTGATGGAGCCGTCCGGATTGCGCGAGACGTGGGGATTGTTCCTGAAAGGATCAGGGCCGCCGTCACCGCCCTCCGTGGGCCGGTCTTCCGTCTCGCCCTCTTCCTCGCGACGCTCCGCTTCTTCGGCATCCCAGGATGGACCGTCCGGCAGGCCGCCGCCACCACCGGCCGCTCCGGCTGCCGCACCAGCAGCAGCGCCGGCCACGGCAGCACCCGCGGCGACGCCTTCCCAGAAGACCACATCGTCTTCATGTTCCACCCGGGAGTCCTCATCGGCCCAGCCTTCGGTCGCAATCTTCTCGATCTGCTCGCTGATTTCCTCGTCCAGGCCGATCTTCGTCAGGATACTCTCCTCCCCATCGGAGCCGGCCTCCGTGATATCATGATCCGGATCGCTGCCGGCAGGGAAATCACCGTCCGGAGAGTCGGCAAACGGATTGCCCGTGCCGTCGCCGATGACGGTAATCTCGTCGCTGATGGGGCCTAAATCCTGTTCTTTCAGCTCGATCGGTGCATCCTGATTGTGGCGTTCTTTCTTCTCTTGCGGCTTCTCGCCCGAATTGCCATACTTGGCAAAATGGACCAGCACGTCGTGGAATTTGGTCTGCGCCGCCTCTAGCTGCTTCTGGGCTGCGTCCTGCTCCGCCTGGGGCGTGTTTTCATTCTGCGACTGGACGACCGCGATGCAGCGGTTGATCTCATCGACATAGGGCTGGAGTTCCGTCGCATACTTCTTGCTGGCCGCTTTCAGGTCCGCCTGGCTCTGCTGCTCGATGCTCAGCGAAGCGGTCGGGCTTTCGGCGTGGAGGGGAAGCATCAGCATCGCCACGATGCTCACGGCCGCAAAGGCCGCCCGCTGCTTCTTGCCGAACAACACGAAAATAAGCGCCACCAGGAAGGCCCCCGCCGCGACGAGCACGCACCAGCGCAGCCCGAAAGCGTTCAGGCCCGTCCCGAGGGTGAAGCCGACAATCATGCCGCTCAAGAAGCGCGTCACGCCGGCACCCGAGGGCGAATGTCCTTTCGTAAGGCTGAAAAGCAGGCTGAAGAGCAGGCCGCCCCGCTGTCCGATGTTCCGGATCAGCAAAACGGCGGCGACCACCCCGACCAGGCTTTCCTGCCAGCGCTGGGTAATGTTGAAGAAACTGTAGAGGCCCAGGGCGATCGCCAGGCCAAACAGGAACACCGCCAGGGCCCGGAGGCTGTCAAAGGCAAAGCTGCCGAACAGCCCCTTGAAGCCTTTCCCGAAGCGGGCGAAAGGTTTCGCTCCCTTGGAAAACAGGGGCAGGATCATCGCGTTGAGCAGGGTCGCGATCAGCACCTTGCCGAGGATGCCGCCGATGGCACCGGCCGTGCCGCCGAAAAGGCCGCCCTGGGCAAAGGTGAAAAAGTTGAGAATGGCGATGGCTTTCGTCTCACCGAGCCGCGTATGGAGGATGCCGAGGGCAATCCAGGCCGCGCCGATCAGCAGGGTTGGAAGCAGCATCCAGGGATGGGTCAGGATGTGCCAGAGCTGCTTGAACCATCCTTTCAGGAAGGCGCCGAAGCCTTGGGGTTTTTGTGGATCGTAATGCATGGCGTAAGGGGAACTGCCCAAAGGTAGCCAATTTCATCCGGATTTCCAATTCGACGGCAAAGGGGCCGGCACCCCATTGTGCCGGCCCCACAACCAACGCTTATCACTAACCAACACCGGTTACCAGCCGGGATTCTGCTTCAGTTCAGGGTTATTGGCGATTTCCGTGGACGGGAAGGGCAGGTATTCGCACTTGCCCTTCTGGAAGGAATACTTCACGCCGGTATAGGCCTGAACGTCGAAATAGCGGATATTGTACACCTGGTCGAAGTTGGTGCCTTTCTCATTGAGGTCGGCACCGCTCTTGCCCTCCTTGTAGCCGAAGAAAACGGGCAGGGTCGTGTAGTGGTCGCTGAGCTCCTTCTCGGCGTCGCCCCAGCGGACCAGGTCGAAGTAGCGCGTCATTTCGCCCCACATCTCGAACCACTTCTCCTTCTTCACATTCTCCATGTTGAGGGTGGAGTAGGTGGGCGCACCGGCGCGCTCGGCGATCTTATTGAGGCACTCGAGGCCCTTTCCGCCGGTCTCGCTCAGCTGGGCGCAGGCCTCGGCATACAGGAGCAGGACCTCGGCATAGCGGAAGTAGCGGCGGTTGACCTTGGAGTAATTGTAAGTCTGGTTGTACATGTCGTCCGGGACCACCGTCAGTTTCCGCTGCCAGAAACCGGCGGTTTCCGCGCAGTAGTCCACATTGTAGCCGAAGGGGCAGTTCTTGTCGGGGGTCTCCATTGACGTAGAAGCCAGGTATTCCTTGCGGCTGGGATCCTGCAGCGAGCTGAACTCGACCAGGCCCATATCCAGGAGGACCTCATAGGAGTAGATCCACGCCTTGAAGCGGTTGGAGTACATCCCTTCATTGGCGATGATGGCGCGCAGGAACTTGTCCGTCGGGGTGTAGTGGTTCCAGCCGGCCGCGTACCCCTTCAGGAAGGAACCGTCGGCAATGCGGAACTTATCGACACGCACGGGCGTGTACGCGGCCCAGTTGTCCGCCGTGCTGACCGTCTTGTAGTTCTCATTGGTCATCACGGAGTTGGTCTCGAAGATGGATTCGCAGTTGTGGTTGCCCTGTGAGGTGAAGAACAGGTCTCCCAGCTGTTCCCCGGGGATGAGCGCATACTTTCCGGAATTGATCACCTGCTCCAGGGAGGCCTTGGCGCCGGCGTAGTCGCCGGAATAGACCTGGGCCTTGCCCTTGAGGGCGAGGGCGAACTCCCGGGTGGCGCGGACCTTGGTCTTGTCGTTCACGTCGCTCTTGGAATCCAGGGCGCCGGATTCGAGGGCCTCGTCGAGGGTCTGGATGATCCACTCCCAGGCCTTGCCGGTTTCCGAGTTGGGCTGGCGGTATTCGTCATTGGTCTTGAGGACGTGGTCCACGATCGGCGGCGTGTTGAACATGCTCACCAGGTAGATGTAGATCCACGACCGGATGACCTTCGCTTCGGCGACGGCGTTCCGCTGGATGGCGGAAGTGCCCTCGGAGAAATGGTCGATCACCAGGTTGCAGCGATAGACGATGGCGTACATGTCGTTGTAAACGCGGCTGAGGTAGCTCACCGAGGGATCGTAGGTGTAGAACATATAGGAGTGCAGCTGGTCCACCGCATAACCGGCATCGCAGACATAGACCTCGTCGGACAGTTCCGACAGGAAGGAATACAGATAGGTGTACATTCTCCGCTCGGGCGAATGGAGGATGCCGGAATAGACACCGGCGAGGGCTTCGAGGCAGTCGTCGTCCGTCTGATAGAAATCACCCTCGCTGAGGACCCCCTGCTGCGGGATGTCCAGGCGTGACGGGTCGCAGGAAATGGCCGTCAGGGCGACCAGGGCGGTTACGAGGAGTATAATAGATCTTTTCATAATCCCTTGCGTTTGTTAGAATGAAATGTTGAGGCCGAACATGATCCGCTTGGCGGTCGGGTAGGTACCGCGGTCGATGCCGCGGCCCTTGCCGGCGTCGTCACCGGCCACCACCGGGTCGAATCCGATGTACTTCGTAAAGGTGAAATAGTCGTCCAGGGACGTATAGAAGCGGACCTCGCCGAGCTTGACGGCTTTGAGCAGGCTCTTCGGAAGCGAATAGCCCAGCTGGATCTGGTTGATGCGGAAGTAAGAACCGTCGAACAGGACGGCATCCGACTGGAGCAGCGCCGTCGTGTTGATGTACTTGTAGGCCGGGAGGACGGACTTGTCACCGGGGTTCTTCCAGGCCTTCTCATAGAAATACACGGGGAAATTGCGGCCGACGAAGTCCTGGCGCAGGCCGGCGAACCAGATCTTGTTGCCCTGGGAGCCGCTGCCGAAGATGGTGAAGTCGAAGCCCTTCCACTCGGCGGAGAGGGTGATGCCGTAGGTGAAGGCGGGCTGCGAGGAACCGAGATAGTTCATATCGTCGTTATTCAGCTTGTTGTCCTGGTTCACGTCGTTGAATATCGGTTCGCCGGTCTGGTCATTGACCCCTTCATAGTGGAGTCCGAAGAAGCCCCAGATCGGATAGCCCTGCATGAACCGGGTCGCATAGTGGATGTTACTGACCCGGGTACCGTCGATGAAGGTGAGGGTCGGATCCAGGAACGTGACCAGATTGGTGTTGTGCGAGATGTTGCCGCTGATACTGTAGTTGAAATCGCCGAGGGTGTCCTTCCAGCTGAATTCGAGTTCGAGACCCTTGTTCCGGACGGAACCGGAGTTCATATACACCTCCTTATGGCCCGTGATGAACGAAGGGGTCACGGGGACGATCAGGCCGTCGGTGTCCTTGATGTACCAGTCCAGGGTCGTGGAGAGGCGGTTGTTGAAGAAACGGGCCTCGAGGCCGGCGTCAAACTGCTTGGACTTTTCCCAGGAGAGGCCTTCATTGGCCAGCTTGCCGGGATAGGAGGCGTTCGTGATCTCGACGCCGCTGGTGAGCTGGTAATTGCTGGCGCCCTTGGTGATGGTCGTGGCGTACTGATAATTGGAGAGGACGCTGATGTTGCCGTTGATACCCCAGCTGGCGCGGAATTTCAGGAAGGAAAGGGCGTCTTTGTTGATGTCCTGCATCCAGGGCTCGTTGGTGACTGTCCAGCCGGCGGAGACGGACGGGAAGTAGCCCCAGCGGTTCTGGGCGGAGAGCTTCGACGTGTCGAAGGCGTCCGCACGGAAGGAAGCCTGGATGAAATAGCGGTTGTCGAAACTGTAGCCCAGGCGGCCGAAATACGACAGGGAGGCCGATTTGGAGCGGGTGCCGCTGATGGTGTCGATGGCGTCATCCGAGGAGAAGTTCAGGAACCAGAAGTTGGAGGCGTATCCCTTCAGGGTATCGGTAGTCCCTTCGATATACACGTTGTTGTTCTCCAGGTAGGACATACCGGCCATCACGTCGAACTTGTGCTTCCCGGCCAGGGTGTACGTGTAGTTGAGGAAGTTGTCCCACTGGTAGCCCAGTCCGTAGCTGACCCGGTCGCTCAGGTCGTGCGTGGTGCTCTGCATCAGGGCGTTCAGGAAATACGGCGCGAGGTAGCGGCTGGTTTCCGCGGCGCTCAGCGTATAGCCGAACCGGGAGGTGAAGTTGAATCCCTTGAACGGCGTCAGGTTCGCGTAGATGGTTCCGTTCAGGTTCAAGTTCTCCTTCCGGCCGTCGCGGTACATATAGATGCTGGCGAGCGGGTTGGCCGTACGCTCGTTGAACATCGAGGTCGTGATATACTGGCCGTTGGGGGCGGTCAGGACATCGAAACCGTTGTCCAGCATCACCTGCATGTACTTCGGGACGGTTTCGCTGCCGCCGCAGAGCGGGGGAGTAAGCGGGTCCAGGGTAAGCACCGCCGCCATGATCGAGAGGTCGTTGCCGCCCATCGAACCGAGGTTATAGGAAGACCGCCGGACCTGGAACGTGTTGGTCGTGCCCACCTTGAGCCAGTCCTTGATCTTGTATTCGGCATTCAGCTGGAAGTTGGTGCGCTTGAACGTGTCCCGGTCTCCGTACACCATGCCGTCGTTGTTCAGCACGGAGAGGGAGGTGTAGTAGGATCCGCGTTCGTTGGCGCCCTGGACGCCGATCGTGTGGCGCTGGGCCGAACCGCCGGGGAACATGAAGTTGAACCAGTCGGTATCCGTCTTGCCGTCCCAGAATTCATCCACGGTGGATTGGGCGATGGAGCCGGCTCCTTCCATGAACTCAATGTACTGCCGGGCGTTCAGCGTCTGGGGATGGATGCCCAGCTTCTCGATCGTATAACTGCCGTTGTAGAAAACTTTTCCGCTGCCCTTCTCGCCCGTCTTGGTGGTGATGACCACGACGCCGTTGCCGGCCTGGGCGCCGTAAATGGCGGCGGAGGCGGCATCCTTCAGGATTTCGATGCTCTTGACGTTCTGCGGATCGACGGCACTCAGGCTGGACACCTGCAGGCCGTCCACGATGTAGAGCGGATCGCTGGCGTCATTGGAGTTCGAGGAGATACCGCGGATGCGGATGGCCCCGATGGCGCCGGGGTCACCGGAGGAGGAGATGACCTGGACGCCGGAAGTCTTGCCCGAGAAGGCGGCGGCGACATTGTCCACGGACCGGTTTTTCAGGGCCTCGCTTCCCACGGACGCGATGGCGCCGGTGACGTCGCTCTTCTTCTGGACGCCGTAACCGATGACGACGGTTTCCTCCAGCAGCTCATTGTCCTCCTCCAGGAAGAGGGTGAACCGGGTCTGGTCGCCGACGGCGACCTCCTGTTCCTTGTAACCGATGGAGGAGACGACGAGGACGGCGCCGGGTTTGACGGTAAGCTGGAACGATCCGTCCGTACCGGTGACGGCTCCGTTGGCCGTCCCCTTTTCAACGACGCTGGCTCCGATCATCGGACCCGTGCTGTCGCTGACTGTACCGCTGATCTTGACCTGGGCCAGGAGGGGAAAGCTCATCCCCAGGAATAAAACCAAGGCTAATAGTCTGTTTTTCATAATGCGGGTAGTTAATAAATTGGTTGTTACTTAGTGTCATAGTGGAAGGCCCGGTAGGAGTGGGCCGGGATGGAGAGGGCCGCCTTGGGCTCGGGGGGAGCCATCCGGCCGTAGAAGAAGCCGCCGGCGGCCGGGTTGTCCGCGGTGGCGGAGATGTCCGCGCCGCTCTCCAGGTCCGTCAGGGACTTCAGGGAGGCGCCGGCCAGCTTGACATCGACCGGGGTGTCATTGAAATTCTCGACGATGACGGTCTGGTTGTCGTACAGGAAGATGCTGACCTTGGAGGGGCCTTCCAGGTGGAGGTCCAGGTCCTTGCCCATCAGCCGGCGGATCTCGTTCAGCACCGGGGCCGGGAAGTCGTACAGGTTGCCGAAGTCATCGGGTATCGCCAGTACGTACAGGTTCCCCTGGGAGTACAGGGCGCGATGGAGGATGGGCCAGCCGGACACACCGCCGGTGAGCGGACGACCCGCGCTGATCACCTCCCAGCTGTCGTTGGTGAGGTACTGGATCTGCGGGATGAGGATGTCCTTCTCCGACTTCCCGTACCGGCCGAAATCATTGACCAGGGCCTTGTAATCCGAGCAGCGGAGCTCGCAGATGTCGGCGATCTTTTCCGGGATGGCCTGGAGCAGGCCCGTGGTGATGAACACGTCGCCGCCTTCCTGGAGCTGCTTGCGGATTTTGGCGACGAGATCGGGGTCTCCTGCGGCCTGGCGCGTCAACAAGACGATCTTCCGGCCTTCCGGGAAGGTGGAAAGCATATCCATCGGCAGGCCGATCATGCCCAGGTAGTTCTGCAGGAATTCTTCGCCCGGGGCGTGGAAGACCTTATAGGACTGGATGCCGACCGGTTTGCCGAGTTTGCCGACCAGGTCGTCCGCCTGGCGGAGCACCACGTCGGCGATGCGGGCCATCGTGGTCGGCGTCACCGTCTTCTTCCCCTTCTTGATGGGGGCGGTCATTTCGTCATAGTTCCAGCTGGTGGCGCTGTCCTGCCAGGGGGCGCGGAAGCGCGGGTTCAGCTGTACGCTCAGCAGCTGGCTGTAGTCGAAGAGCATCACGTCGCGGGCCTTGGCGATGGCCGTGAGGAAGAGCTGTTCGGCATAGCGGTCCATGCTCATATAGATGCCGCCGGAGTCCACCCAGCCGCCTCCGTTGCGCCCTCCGGAGATGTTCTCGAAATAGCGCATAATGTTGTAGCCGAGGTAGTTCTGCAGGTGCTGGTTCCCGGCCGGGTCCCGGGTTTCGGTGCCGGTCCAGACCCCGTCGAAGATCTGCGGCCCGCATTCCAGGTTGAAGCCCAGTCCCTGGAAATGGTCATACCAGTTGGGGTACTTGATGATGACCTTGACCTTGGGGTTGACGGCCTTCGCGGGGCCCACGACGAGGTCGCGTCCGGCTTCGTTCATCAGCGCCAGGCGGTACTCCGTCCAGCTGCGATCGCCCTTCGCGGCGATTTCCACGTCCTTCTTGCTGCTGGTGAAGAAGAAATCGTCCAGCAGGAACTCGTCGAAGTGCTTCGCGGTGTGCTCCGCGACGCGCTTGACCCAGGCGCGGTCTTCCGGGTCGGAGTAGCTGAAGGTCTCGAAGTTATTGGACTCGTTGATGGTATAGGTGATGCCGGCGGCGACCTCCAGGCCCTGCTTGAGGAAGAAGGCCTTCGCCTTCTCGAGGGTGGCGTCGTCCACGAGCTTCATGTCGCGGTGGGTCTCCAGGTAGATCTTGTCCACGTCCAGCTGGTCGGAGATGGTCTTCCAGGTGGATTCGAGCCATTCCGTGTCCGCCATCTTTTCGACTTCGTATGCGCGGACATACACGGAAACCTTGAAGTTTTGGTGGCCGGCCAGGAGCGGAACTGCGCAGAGCAGCGCCAGGATGCCGGTGGTGAGAATGCGGGGAGCGTGTTTCATGGCTATTATTATCGGTCTGGTGCAAAGATAGCCAAGGCCCACCGTTCCAAATACCTTGCGTACAGGGTGATAAGGTGTGCATTTGTACCGAATGAGGGGTTGTTTTGTGACCGGATGGCGCGAGGTATCCATTTGTTCCCGGTCCAGTGCACAAACGGCACCGTCGTATTCCGCAATTTGTCTATCTTTGTAAACAGAATCCCTTCCGTCTTATGCGAAAAACGCCGTTTCTGTTCCTTCTGTCCTTCCTTTTCTGCCTGTGCCTGTCCGCGCGCGCAGAGGAATTCATGGCCTTCCGCAACCTGACCACGGCGGACGGGCTCATCAGCAACCAGGTGAGTGCCATCTACCGCGATTCCCGGGGTTTCCTCTGGGTCGGGACGGAGGAGGGGCTCGACCGCTATGACGCCTACCGCTTCTGCAGTTTCACGACCCAGGACGGCCTCCCGGGGCCGGGCGTCAGCGGACTGGCGGAGGACATGCAGGGACGCATCTGGGTGCTGACCACGGACGGAAGTGCCTGCTATTCCTATCAGGACGACCGATTTGTCCCGGCGGAGGAAGCGCTTTCGGCAATGGGGATCCGGATCCAAGATCCGGCTGCGGTCGGTTCCAGTCCGGACCACAGTTTCTTCTGGGTCGTGGGAGAGGAAATGATCGCCGTGTACAGCGCCGGGCAGGACCGCGTCTTTGAGTTCCCCGTGACGGACAGCCGTTACCTCCTGCCCTGCATGCAGGAAGACCGGCTTTATTATGCTGATGCGGATGCGCGGCTGTATTGTGCCCACCTGCGGACCGGAAGCCGGGAAGAGATTCCGTATCCCGATGACTACCGCGCCCTGATCGCAGATTACCTGCCCCGGATGTATGCCGACCGGCGGGGCGGTCTCTGGGTATATACCTATCGGACCGATGTCCTGCTGCATTATACGCCCGGCGGAGGCTGGCGCCGGGAGATCCTCCCGAAAAACGAAGGCCAGTTCAACCGCGTCACGGCCGTCGCGGAAGACTCTTCCGGTGACGTCTGGGTCACCACGAGCCACGACGGCCTGTTCCTGTTCCGGACGGACGGAAGCCGGCAGCAGATGACGCACGATCCGGACAAGCTGTTCTCCCTGCCCGGAGACAACCTGGTCGCCCTGCACATTGACCGGGACGATATTGTCTGGGTGGGCAATTTCAAGCTGGGGCTTTCCAGTTATGCCCCCCGCTCGCTGACGATGATGCATTTCAATGTCGGCGGCACGAACGACATCCTTTCCTTCTGCGAGACGCCGGATGCCCTTTACCTGGGGACGGACGGCTCCGGGCTGTTCCGCGCGGACCGGTATGACGGGACCTTTACGCCCGTTCCGACGGGCATCACCGTGATCAACTGCATCACCCGCGACAGCCGGGGGGACCTCTGGCTGGGCTCCTGGGAGAGCGGCCTGGTCCGCCTGGGCCCTGACGGTCGGAAGAAGGCGGTCTATACCAACCGGAACAGCGACCTGGGCTCCAATTCCATTTTCAGCATCCGGGAGGGGGCCGACGGCGGCCTCTATCTCGGCCTGTATCTCGGCGCCGTCCAGCGGCTGGATCCGGATACTGGTGTCTTCACGACCGTCTTTTCGGACCCGAAGGTGACGATCTACGACTTCCTCTGCCTGGACGACGGCACACTGGTCGTGGGAAGCTCGGCCGGCCTGGCCGGTGTGGACTTTTTCCCGAGGAAGACCGGCGTGAGCGCGTTGTTCCAGGACAGCCGGGGACGGCTGTGGATCGCCGGCCGCGAGGGTGTCTGGTTCTGGTCTCCGGAGACGGGACAGTTGCAGCAGTTGGGACGTGCGGACGGACTGGCGTCCGATTCCGCCACCGGGATTACGGAGGACCGGAACGGCCGCATCTGGATTGCTTCCACGCACGGTATCAGTTCCGTGGACCTGTCCGGCGAGAAGCCGTTTGCGCAGCATTATGGGCTTCAGGACGGCCTCGGCTGGGGCGATTTCAACCAGCGTTCCATCATCACGCTGCGGAACGGGGACATCCTGGCGGGAACCCCGCAGGGCTTTACGGCCATCCGCCCGAAGCGCACCTACAGCAACAGTTTTGACGCGCCCATCTACCTGACGCGGGTCGATTATTCGGACAGCGGGCGCCGGGGCCTGGACCGGACACCGCCCCTGGACGCCACGAAGATGGTGATCAAGAACGATATGCTGCCCCTTTCGCTGCATTTTTCCTGCCTGGATTTCGACCGGCAGAACACGGTTTCCTATGAGTATCAGGTCAAGGGATACGGCGACCGCTGGCTGGCGATGCAGGAGAACGTCGTGAAGTTCTCCCTCCTGCCGCCGGGCCGCTATGAGCTCAGCGTGCGGGCCTGCGACGCCCGGCGCGTCTGGTCCAGCCAGGTCAAGACCCTGACGCTTCTGGTGAGGCGCCCCTGGTACCTCAGCTGGCCGGCGAGGATCTTTTACGCCCTGCTCTTCCTGGCGGCCGTGGCGCAGTTTGTCCATCATTTCCGGCGGAAGCGGGAATACGCCGCCGCGCTGGACCGGATCAACAAGGAGGCCGAGGACCAGAAACGGCTGCTGGACATGAAGTTGAATTTCTTTGCCAATGTCAGCCACGAGCTTCGGACCCCCCTTTCGCTCATCATCAATCCGTTGGACGAGTTCACCAAGCGGTATCCGCAGTACGGTTCCGGTTTCCTGTCCACGGTCCGGAACAATGCCGGCTACCTGAAGGAACTGATCGACCAGCTGCTTTCTTTCCGGAAGATGGATGCCGGCGGGGAGCAGATGCACTATGTCCGGTCCAATGTCGTGATGGTCCTGAACGACGTGTTCATGGGCTACCAGACCTTCGCGACCAGCCGGAAGATCCACTACGGCTTCTCGGCGGAGCCCCAGGTCATCCAGATGGACTTTGACCGGGAGAAGATGATGAAGATGCTGCACAACCTCCTCTCGAACGCGTTCAAGTTCACGCCGGACGGGGGCCGGATCGACGTGGAAGTGCAGTCGGACGGGAAGCACCTCCATATCCGCGTGAAGGATACCGGCAACGGCATTCCGGAGGGGGATCGGGAGAATATCTTCAAGATGTTCTACCAGGTGGAGGAGCAGCCGCATCCGCAGGGCGGCAGCGGCATCGGGCTTTATCTGGTGGACCAGTATGTCCGGATGCACGGCGGCCGGATCGAAGTCGGGGACAATGCGCCCCAGGGTTCCGTTTTCACTATCGAAATCCCGCTCTTTGCCGATGCCCTCCGGGAGCAGGAAGACCGGTCGGACAGCCGTTTCCGGGATTCGGACATCAAGATCCTGCAAGATCCCCAGCGCCTGCTGGAGCATGCAGTCCTGCTGGTGGACGACAATGCGGAGTTCCTGGACTTCCTGGGCGAGAGCCTGGCATCGGACTACCGGGTGTTCCGGGCGGCCGATGGCCTTAAGGCCCTGGAAATCCTCCGGGAGGAGGACATCGACCTGGTGGTCAGCGACGTGATGATGCCGAACATGGACGGCCTGGAACTGTGCCGGGAGATCAAGGCGGATATCCGCACTTCCCACGTCCCCGTCATCTTGCTGACGGCGAAGAGCGGCGAGGAATTCCAGCTGGAAGGCCTCCGGCAGGGGGCGGATGACTATGTCACCAAGCCCTTTAACATGGAGATCCTCCGCAGCCGCATCGAGAAATTAATCGAGCACCGGCAGGAGCAGTACGAGCGCTTTGCCGGCGAGGTCCCGGTAGAGCCGTCCCGGATCGCCGTTACACCGCTGGACCAGCAGTTTATCGGCAAGGCAATCGCCCTGGTGGAAGACAATTTGTCCAACGAGGACTTCTCCGTGGAGGAACTGGCGTCCGGGCTGAGCATCTCCCGGGGCTACCTGTACCGGAAAATCTCCAAGATCACCGGCAAGAGCGCCATTGAATTCATCCGGACCATCCGGATGAAGCGGGCCCAGCAGCTGCTGGTGGAGAGCCAGTTGCAGATTGCAGAAGTCGCCTACCGGCTGGGCTACCGTTCCCCGAAGGTGTTCAGCAAGCACTTCAAGTCCGTCTTCGGCGTCAATCCTTCCGAGTTCGTGCGGAGTTGGAAGGGCTCATCTTCGACGCCGGCGTCGTAATATGAGTGATGTCCCTCATGCAAGATTTGGGTATTTGGGGGATTCCAGTAGTTGTTTCGGAAGCAATTCAGTTATGCGTAGGTACCGTTTCTTTCTTGTCCTGATTCTATTGACCCTCGCTGCGTGCGGGAAGAACCAGCCGCTTGATTTTCAATTCAAAGACCCCGATGCGGTCGACGATTTTGCGATCGAGGGCCTGTCCCTGGACAATTTCCCTTTCATCGACTGCTCCACCAGCACGTCTCCTCTGCGGGATATGGTGATGTACACCTTGCTGGACATCCCCTATTCCTGGGGGCTCGATATCTTGTCAGGCTCGCAATATGCCATCTGGTACTCCCTTCCCGAAGGAATGGTCCAGGGCAGCGAGGAGCACATCGCGTTTACGAACAAGCTGAATTACGACCTGGGCCGCAGCAGCGGATCCCATGGGGCCTATGTCAATCTGATCGACGGCGTCTCCGGCGTGATCATCGATTCCCGGGACATTTCCCGCAACGAGTCGCAGTATGCCCGGGAGAAGGGCGTGACGGTGAAGACAAAGCCGCTGGCCTGGGATGCGCTGGTTTTCATCGTCCATCCCAGCAACAAGGTCAAGTCCCTGACCCGGGAGCAGATCCGCAAAATCTACACCGGCAAAATCACCAACTGGAAGCAGGTGGGCGGCGAAGACCACGAGATCCATCCCTATACCCGCGATCCCGATTCGGGCAGCCAGGAGAAGATGGAAACGCTGGTCATGGACGGGCTCGAGATGATCAGCCTGCCGGAAATGGTGGGAACCACGATGCTGTCTCCCTATTTCTCGATCGAGTCGGATGAGTGGGGCATCGGCTATACGCCCTACTTTTTCTGCGAACGGATGGTCGCGGACCTCCGCTCCGTTTCGGTCCTGGCCGTGGACGGCGTCTCGCCGACGCCGGAATCCATCCTCAAAGGGGTGCAAGGAGAGTCGGGCGCGTACCCTTACTTTTCAGATATCTACGCCGCCATCCGCGCGGACGAGCCTTCGGATTCCTATTCGTCCCAGATCTACCGCTGGCTCTCCACCCCTGCGGCCAAGGATATCGTGGACAAGAGCGGATACATATCCCGGAGGAATCACTGAACCTGGTAGCAACCTCGAAATCCTACGGATGCGTGGCGCGGAAGGTGTCTAACTGCCGGAAGCAGCAGTCGTCCAGGATGCGCTGGAGCGGACGGTCGAAGTTGTTGCGCACGGAGCACTCGTAGTCGAAGATGAAGCATTCACCGTTCTCGGCGGTATAGGGCTGCCACTGCGGGAGGCCGTCCACATTGGGGTCACCCGTGATGGCGAAATTCGCCCAGCTGCGGCTCATGTTCTCTGCCAATTTCCAGTCGGCCTCGGAAGGTTCGGGGAGCACGCGTCCGTGACGGTCCGGCGTGTTGAAGCAGAAGTTCAGTTCGTATCCGTGGACGGAGCCTTGGTCCGCGGGGGATTTCCAGGTGAACATGTACATATAGACCGGTGCCTTGCGGGTATTCCAGATGGCATCGGCGGTGATGAGGGTCTTCGGTCGGAACATCATGTCGATGGAAAGGAGGTCCTGCGGGGTATAGTCCGGCCAGGCCTCGGCGAAGGCTTCGACGTATTCATCGACCCGGTCGCCGAAAGTGGGCGCGAGGGCCGCTTTCGCTTCCTCCAGGGTCATGGGAGTGCCATAGACGCGCCGCTGAAGCTCGTTGAAGGTCGTTCCGATCATCAGCGGGATATCGTCTGAAATGTCTGCGAAATCGGGCTGGAAAGGCTGCTGGAGCAGCACCTCACCGTCCGGGGCAGGGCCGAATCCCCACATCATCGGCGTTCCCGGCGACCGGGTGCCGATGCTGGCGGCCATGGCCCGCTGGCCGGCGGCAACCAGTTCCCCGTAGGGCACGTCTTTCATCTTGTTCACCTCGTCCGGCCCGAACCCCAGCTGCTCCACCACGGCCCGTCCGAGCTCCTCGGTCATCGCCTTGGTATTGACATTCAGGATTGTCCCGCTCATGATGATGGCCTTGTGGAAGAGGCCCCTCGCCGCGGGCATGCACATCAGCGTACCCACCTTTCCACCGCCGCCGGACTCACCGAAGATGGTGACATTGCCGGGATCTCCGCCGAAGGCCTGGATGTTGTCGCGGATCCATTCCAGGGCCTGCACGATGTCCAGCATCCCCACCTCACCGGAATGCTTGTATTTCTCACCGAAGGTCGATAAATCCAGGAACCCCAGGATGTTCAGGCGGTGGTTGAGGCTCACCACGACCACATCCTGCTTGGCCAGGCCCATGCCGGGGTTGCCGGCGGCCGACCCGGAATCGAACCCGCCTCCGTGGATCCAGAGCATAACGGGCTTATGGGCCTTCGTATCCGTCGTCCAGACGTTCAGGACGCAGGAGTTCTGCTCGGACATCACGCTGTCCGGCATCTCGCGCCGGCCATTGCCCTGCATCACCATGGGCCCGAAATGGTCACAGACCCTCACGGTATCCCACTTTTCCACCGGCAGGGGCGGCATAAACCGCTCCACCCGGGCATACGGAATCCCCAGGAAGGCCAGCGTGCCCTCCTCCTCGATTCCCTTGACTAATCCATCCTTCGTCCGAACGACCATCGGGTCAGACGGGGTGCAGGCGCATACAGCCGCCACCAGGCACACGAGCAGGGGAAGGGCATTCTTTTTCATATTTCCTTTGTTTTTCATGGACCCACAGATTCAGATATCCCTGTGAAGATAGCCAGATTTCTTCATTTCTGCAAGGGGACCTTCGGAGGGGGTTAGCACGCACCGTTTTATAACTATCTTTAAATCAATGATATGAATCGCGGGGCGTGCTGACCTGCCCTTAAAATAGGAGGGGTTAGCACGCGCGCGTGCTGACCCCCTCTCTAAAACGAGGGGGTCAGTACGCCCAGGTTTGTAATAGGCTAATTCACAGCCACTTGCGAACCGGGCTGTGCTAACCCCCCGCCTCCCTACCTCCGCCAGCGCCGCGCAGCGGCCGCACCGACAAGATCCAGCCCAAGTGGGAGCTGGTCGGCACCCACCCAGGCCGTCGCTCCTTCATTGTTAACACCCTGTCTTTGGGCATCACCCCGAACATCGTGATGAAGTGGACCGGCCACTCCGACTATAAGGCCATGAAGCCCTACATCGATATCGTGGACTCCATCAAGGCGAGTTCAATGACGAAGTTTGATGGGTTGATCTGAAGTTTCACCGATACTTTCCTGAATTTTGGGAAACTTTTTCAATTTCTTTCCTAAAATTACGGAAAGTTTTTATCCTTGTAAAAAACAGAGTCATGATGGAAAATCCTGCGGAAAGTGACCTAGCTTTGGTACACATAATTGACCCCCCACCTTTTCCCTTTTCATCTGAAAACATAATGCAGGCTGATGAGTTGAAAAACCGCTCCAGCCTGCATTCTATATGGGATTCCGCCTTCAGGACCAGGGGGTCACTTTCAAAGCACAAAAAGGGTCACTTTGTCCTTTCCGGATTTAGGTTGACTCCGGTTGGAGTCTATCCCTGATAGAAGTTGACTCTGGTTTAACGTTATTACTGGTGTAGGTTGACTTCCGTCGTTATCCCTACTTTTGGTTGTCTTTCCAAG